>Ga0075163_10000621_pt1 | contig 46044 bp, 41 predicted proteins | sample JI1023141ADNA_FD_71478 | JGI IMG/M metagenome (GOLD analysis project Ga0075163, IMG submission 71478) | Wastewater effluent complex algal communities from Wisconsin, to seasonally profile nutrient transformation and Carbon sequestration -... | ecosystem: Engineered > WWTP > Effluent > Algae...
CCATTGCCACAAAGCCATGATAGACGCCAAGGAATAATAATTTAAATAGAAATGTTCAAGCATAGTTTTTTCCCCTATGCCTATAATCAAAGAGTGCTCAAAAAAATACAATCTAGAATTTATTAAGATTAGATTTGCATTTTACCGATTCGCTCAGAATCTCTAGACTGCTTCGTTGATTAACAGTGTTTAAAAAGAGCAATCGTAAAAGAAATGTTCGGATATTAAAAATTAATCTATTAAATGAATTAAGTCTCCAAGCCTTTCTACTCTCCTTATTCCTAATCGATTCTCTTTGGAAATCCAAAAACTTTTCCAACCTAGGCTTTCCGGCGGATAATAGTCATATTCCAGTTTGTCACCCACATAATAATGAGACTGAGGGCTAAGTTTCGTTAGTCGCATTCCCTCTTGAAATATTTTTGGAGAAGGTTTTTCGTAGCCAAATTCAGCAGAAATAATCACATGATCAAAATAACCAATTAGATTCATATTTGTTAATAAAGCTCTCAGTCTTAAATCCCAATTCGAAATGATACCCAACCCGATTTGTTTTTCTTTTAAGTAATCTACCAATTCAAAAAAAGTGGGATCAACTATCCAATTTCCTGGCTCATCAAACTTTTTAAAAATCTTTTCATAAATGTTTTCAGAATCAATTTTTGTTCCCGCAATCCGAAATAAAAAAGAATCAATTAAATCACGCCACCAACCAATATGTCCATTTGGATGCGCATAATATCTATCTACATGGTCTGCGGGCAAATTAGAAGAAGCCTCTCGCCACGCTAATTTAAAATGCGTATGCAAATCTTCCTGCTTAGTTGATTTAAGAAAACCGTGCTCTTTTAAGATTTCTGCATACATGTCTGATACAGAATAACGTAACCGTATTAAAGTATCACCCACATCTATATAAAGAAATTTTCTATTCATAGTTTTTTATTTTGTCCTGTCTAAATCCAGACACAAGAATAAAAATTTTGATTTTTCTATTTTACAAAGTCAAGTGGTTTTCCATAAGTGTAAGTATGAAAAGAAAATTTATTGTAACAGGTGGAGCCGGACTGATTGGTTCTAATATTGTAAGAGAATTAAATCAAATGGAAGAGACTGATATTTTAATAGTAGATCATCTCGGAAATTCAGAAAAATGGAAAAACCTACTCGATCTAAAATACAAAGACTATTTAGAAAAAGATGATTTTTTAAATCGCATACAAAATGGTAACCCTTTTAAAAAATATACTCATATCATTCATATGGGTGCTTGCTCGAGCACTACAGAGACTAATGCCTCTTATCTCATACAAAATAATTTTGAATACACAAAAGTTCTTTGCGAGTATTCTCTCTCGAATGAAACAGATTTTATTTATGCTTCTAGTGCAGCAACCTATGGAGATGGAGCGAATGGATACGACGATCGAATGGACATTTCCAATCTGCGTCCTCTAAATATGTATGGATATTCCAAGCATATGTTTGATATCTATGCCAGACAAAAAGGAATTTCTGATAAAATTACAGGTCTTAAATACTTCAATGTATTTGGATTTGGAGAAGCGCATAAAAACGATATGCGAAGCGTAGTATTAAAGGGCTATGAACAAATCAAATCCACTGGGTCTTTAAATTTATTTAAGTCGTATAATAGTGATTATGCGGATGGTGAGCAAAAAAGAGATTTTCTTTATGTCAAAGATGCTGCTCGCATCACACTATTTTTACTCTTAGAAAAAAAATATGGGCTTTTTAATTTAGGAAGAGGAATTGCAGAAACCTGGAATGATTTAGCTCGAGCATTATTTAAAGCGATGAACTTGCCGGTTAATATCAATTATGTGGAAATGCCCGAAAGCCTTCGTCCAAAATATCAATACTACACAAAAGCAGAAACTGACAAATTACTTACAGCTGGTTATGAAGAAGGATTTACTTCACTAGAAAATGCAATTGCAGAATATGTAAATTTACTACAACGCGGCTGATTTAAAAAGCCGCAATACTCCTACAGGAAGGGGAATTTAGATTAATTGCATTATTATTTGTTTGATTTCCATTTCCTACAACTCCACTGCCTCCAATGTTTCCCCATTGGGTGCAGTGACTTCCATCATTGGGTTTATTTACATCTGAATTACAAGAATTATCCGCTCCTATTACTCCACCTAAATTTTCAGTTGATGGAACTAAATTTGTTAAACTAGAAGCAGATTGGTTGGTAGAAGCAAGCAGTGGTAAAATGAATTTTAATTTAGGATTCTTTTTCGCATAATAATTAGTTAGCGTAAAAAAACTTTAAATTTAAAATTCAACAAAAGAATTTGAAATCTAATTTTTCTTATTCTTAGAAAATCCCGGTATTCTAAAGTAATGGTTTAGAGAAATGAATTCAGAGTCTTTTCTAAAATTAAATTAAGTCCCAATCACAGGACTTTATTACTATATCATCTATCCTATTTATACTTGGACTTTCACCGCAGAGAGGACAGGCTTTATTTCGCGGGATAGAAATTTTTCTAAATTCCATCGATCTTGCATCGACAGAGAGAATACTACCAAATAGCCCTTCTTCAAGACCTAAAAGAAATTTGATTGACTCGGTTGCTTGAATAGAACCAATAAGTCCTGCAACACTACCGATCACACCAGCTTCTGCGCAATTTGGAACACTGTCTGCATCAGGTGGAGAATGAAAAATACATCTATAACAAGAAGTCTGTTTAGGTCGGATTCCAAGAACTTGACCTTCAAAGCGTAAAATGCCAGCAATTATAAGTGGAATATTCATAAGAAAAGCTGCATCATTTACCAGAAACTTTGTTTCAAAATTATCAGAGCCTTCTAAAATCAAATGAGATCCATGAAAAATTTCCTCAATATTTGAAGCCTTTAATCTTTCCTGATAGGAAACTATTTTTATATTTGAATTAAGATTTTTTATAACAGATTCGGCCTCTTCTGCTTTATTCTTATTCAGTGATTCACCAGAATAAAGTATTTGTCTTTGCAAATTAGTCAAATCGACTTTGTCAGAATCTACAATTCGAATCTCTCCTACTCCAGCAGCGGCTAAATAGTATAAGGCGGGACTTCCAAGTCCCCCTGCCCCAACCACTGTAACTATAGAATTTTTTAACTTCTCCTGTCCTTTACGACCGACTTCAGAGAGAAGTATGTTTCGGGAATAACGCGTAAGTTCTTGTGTGGTTAACACAGATTACTCTTTAAACTTTTTTTTAATTTTATCAATTAAGTCTGCAACAAATTCATCAGACCTATGATGAATGTCTGAATATTGAACGGCTGCTTTTGCATCCGGCTCATAGCCATTCTTTACAGCGATATTAACAATAGAAACAAGACATGCGTAGACAACATCCGAATTAGTCTCAGACATAATTTTATTTTTAAGGGCTGTCGTAGAACTTCCTTTTTCTTGAATGTATCCCAATGCATTTGCACAAGCAACAGCTACTCTAGAATTATCCGCTGCCTTTAAGGTTTCTTGTATCTCAGAAATATATTTTTTTTCCTTATTTTCTTTTCCTAAATAATTACACGCAGAAATCTTATCTAAGTCCGTCCCGGAGGATAGATTTTTAACATGCACTTCGATAGGCACATCTGCCATAATGGAAATGCTAAATAAAAAAATAAGTATAAATAACTGGAACTGAACCTTCATAAAAACCTCTTTTGGTAATATTCTTTAATCTAATTGGAAACCCATTTTCTATGCAATGATTTTCTCTTTGTCAAAAAAACATTTAGTGAGAAATTGCTCAACAGTAAAAATAAAACTTACTCAATAGGAAAGAATCCAACCAGTCAAAAAATTTCACTTGCTTTATTTAAAGCGTTCTATTATTCTTACTGCATAAATTAAGAGACTCTATGAAAAAATTACTACATTATATTATTCTAATAACAATTATACTTCAATTTGCAGTTTGCAGTTCCCCTGAGGTCAAAGAAGAACAACCCGATGATATTCTAGAAGAGGAGTTGCGTGCTGAAGCAGAACCTATAAGAGAAATCAGAGAAAGAGATTTAAAAGAAGAAGTCAAAAAACCACTGAGAAAAAAATAAAGGACTAATAGTTGCTTTCCTTTCAAGAAATTTTTCTTTCTCTTTTACCCGTTCCTCTATTTATATTATTATACCAGAGGCATTTTTTAAGAATTTCTCGATACAGCGTATTCTTTGATGCATTTTTATACGGAGTACTTCAAGCTGCACTTTTACTTTTGGCATTTCCATGGATAGATGAACACATTTCTAGTGATACAAAAGTTTTTACTGGATTTGTAAATGCGGCTCTTATAGAAAAAACTACTGCATTTATATTTCTATATTATCTTTTTAGCAAACAATATTCAAAACTTAATGTCAACGAAAGCGTTTGTTTTGGAATGTTTTTAGGAATTGGATTTTCTGCATTAGAAAATATATTCTATGCAATCCAAACAAACTCATCTATGATTTTTTTACGGATGTTCACATCCGTACCACTACATATTACAACCTGTGGGATAATCGCTTATTACCTCGCATTACGACAGGCTTATTATACTCCAATCAATAGAATCACAAACTTAATCTTAGCTTTTACAATTCCACTTTTGTTTCATGGGATTTATGATTCTTGCCTGCTTATAGGAAATCAAATTACTTACATTATTGGTCCAGAGTTAGTATTTCTAATTCTTGCCTTAGAGTATTTAATGGCAAGAGCAATTGCACTACCTCATACAAACGAATTGCAAAGTCAAAAATTATCTTTAGAGGATTGGGAAGCCATTCAACTCCAACCTCAGTATGAAAGATGGATCATTCGATCAATGGGAAAAAAGAATGCAGAATTTGTTCCTTTCTTCACCATTACAATTGGATTTAAAAGAGGATTTGTAATTACACTTCTTCTATTAATTTCCGTTGTATTCTATTTATTCCAGCCTCAGCTGGTTTTCATTTTCGACTTAAAGCTGAATGAATTTGAGATGATAACGCTATTTGCCATTTACCCAATTGTCCTCGCGTTTAACTTATTTCTACTTGGAGCTATTAATCCTGAATATTTTAAAAATAGTATAATCAGTATTCCAATCATCATGGAAGTAAACGTAGAAAAAGGTTTGGATACAAAGTCTATGGTTGGATCTGAATTGAGTTCCTTTAATAGTTTTTTAAGAACATTCGATACCCTTGAGATTGGACATGAAATGGAAATTTCTTACTTATACTCTGATTTTAAATCACCAACGATCAAAGGTAGAGTTATTTGGGATAATCATGAAGATTTTGAAAGACCAATGGGAAGTATCGTTCGATTTGATTCTCTACCAAAAGGATTTCTAAGATTTTTATTTCAATATCAACTTTATAAATTAGGAAAAGGAATTTTATACAATCTTAAATTTCCTGGCTTTAAAAAGATTCGAAAACTATTCGTAAAAGAATCGACTGTAATGGAGCATAACAACTATTACACTGCCGGAACAATTCTTTTCAAAGAAGGAGACAGTGGTAGAAAATTTTACTTACTAAAAAAAGGAAGTATAGAAATTTGTAAACATACTGAATCAGGAGAAAAGATTACTCTCGGATTTGTGGAGTCAGGAGAAATTTTTGGAGAGATGTCCATTTTAGGAAATCAACCCAGAACTGCCAGCGCCATATGCATGACCAATAGTGTTGTTGCGACAGCCGATGGGGACAATTTAGAGGCTTTAATAAAAGGTAATCCTGACTTTTCCTTGAAACTGATTCAGACTCTCGCCACCAGGATAGGTTATTCAGAAAGACTTCTAAAGAGTAGAATTCAAGAAGTGGAAGACCATTTAAATGAAGAAAAAATAAAAAATAAAATTCTTGAAGAAAAGTTAAGTAAACTGCAGCCTTCTGAGCCAAGTATTATAAGTCCAGAAACTCCCCAGCATTCTAAATATAGAAAGAAACGTAAAAAATCTAGTAAATAATTTCTTGCAATAATATCTCTTTAAACTATTATATTTACTAGAAAGGGAATTCTATTCCCTATGGAGAATAAAAAAAAATGAAAAAGATGTTCGTAATCACCTTCACGATTTTGGCAATTTTTGCAAGATGTGATGAAAAGAAAAAACAATACATTCCTATCCAAAGTTTAACCAGCGAATCAGTACCTGCGGCAACAACAGCATCAGGTACAGGTCAAACAGAAATTACAATTCCTTCCTCTGGAACGGGTAATACTTCGTTAGACGACATTCAACCGGGAGCTACAGTTAGTGTAAATCCAGCTGGCAACACTCCGTTTACCTATGAAACGAATACAACCATTCCAGTGAATTCAACTGTTACGGATAATCAAGGTAATCCTGTATATCCAGCAACAGTAACTATTACAAACCCAACCGAGAACAATGTTCTACTGCAACAAGTAACCAATCAAAATGGGAATGTTACTGGCACAATTACTGTTCCTAGCACGACACAGTCTGTAAATGTAACTGTTACAACTGGTGGAGCAACAACGCAACCAGTAAGTATACCGCTGCAAGTAACAACAACAACGAATGGAACAACAACTACTCTACCAATTAGTTCTATTGGAAATGTGACATTGCCTGTTTCTAACCCAACAGGAAATGGCAGTCAAATTGCCGATAGAGACAATGATGGTATCGATGATAAATTAGATGCTTACCCGGATGATCCGAAAAAGGCAACTAAGATACGATTTCCAGCGACCGGCGTAAATACAATTTCCTTTGAAGATTTATATCCTAATGCGGGAGATGCAGATTTAAATGATTATGTTGTCCAGTTTTTTACAGAAGAGGACTTGAATGCACAGGGACAAATAGTAGAGATTAGAGGAGCTTATCAACATGTTGCCCGTGGTGCGGGTTACAAACATAAACTCAATCTACTACTGCCAAATACATTAGATATTTCTTTTGAGAGCACTGTAACAGATGGTAATGGCGTTTTACAAAATACGGGTATAACTAAATTTACCCCTACTCCTTTGCAACTTGATGCAGGATTAAATATTCTGGGAAATAGCGCGAATACTATCAATTCTCCGAATGTAGAAATAAGCCAAACCTATGCGCCGGGACATATTTCGAAAATTAAAATCATTATGAATACTCCGGTCGCTAGAAATGTAATTGGATCTTCTCCTTACAATATTTATCTTCAAGTAATCGATACTGGAAAAAATATTTTCTTTCCTGGCAAATACTTTGATAGTGCAGGAAAAGACCTATACATGGACTCGAATGGATTTCCATGGGCAATCATGGTTCCGGGTGTTTGGGCATGGCCACTCGAAAGACAAGATATTCGTAATCTAGATGTTACCGGTTACCCACGATTTAACTCCTGGGCAACTTCAAAAGGCGTAAACGACAAAGATTGGTATACTACTGTCACGAGCGGAAAAGTATACCCTCTACCTGCACAACCTAGTAATTTACTGGCTTATATAAAAGGTCGGGATTCTGATTTAGGAATTGTTCTAGCAATAGGACTTGCTACTTTTGGAATACTCGGAGGTCTACTAATTCGAAAGAAATTAATCTCCACTTAGTCAAAACCTCCCGAATTATATATTAATTGGAGCTGGGACTGTATAAAATTTTGAATTTCTCACAGGGAGTAATTTTCATTTATACAGTCTCAACCATTTAAAATTTATCAAATTTCTTTAGAAAAAAATTTATTTTTTCTCTTCAGTAGAAATTTTAAAAGGTACATACAAAGGACAAAATTTGAAGATTGCTGTCCCTATTGGTATAATACCAATTAGCCCAAACCAGGAAGAAAAATAAACTCCTGCTCCGACAATGCCTACTCCTAAAATTCCGCGAATGATACGATCTGTATTTCCCATATTACATTTCATTGTAATTCTCCTATTCTCTTATTTTACTTCTGGCATATCTGAAAGTCCGCCACCGTTGACTATGTTTTTAAATCCATTTGCTTCCAAGATGCCTTTTGCCTTGGAAGAACGTCCGCCGGATCTACAATATACAACGATTTTACCTTCTTTGTTTCCAAACTCATTCAATCTTGATTCAACTTGATCGACAGGAATGTTCTTCGCGTTTGCATAATGACCCGATGCATACTCTTCCCCGGTGCGCACATCTACTATCAGTGCACCATCCTTTATATAACTTATAACTTCTTTTTTATCCACTGCTCCAATACCTCCGTTGAAATATCTAATGGCTAAGAATACTCCGAAGACTCCTATCGCCAAATACACTAAATTTACGAAATTCGTTTTCATATATACCATACGGGGTATTATATATTTTTTTGCAAGTAATATTTTTTATTTGACCAATTTGTATTCTAGCACATACTTTGATAATATAATGGAGAAAAACTAATGACTAAACAAAGAACAGATTTAATTTCTCGTCTCAATCGAATCCAGGGTCAACTAGAAAGTATCAAAAGAAACTTAGAATCAGATGTTGAAATGGAATGTGTTAAAACAATGCATTTAATCAAAGCGGCCAATAATGCATTAAAAAAATTTGGAGAAGCTTATGTTTCAAATCATATGGATGAATGCATGAGCGGAAAAACTCCCAAAAAAAATATTGAAAAAGAAATAAGATCAGTTATCGAAGCAGCCTTTACTCTCTAAGGAATTTCTTTAAATGGCTTAACTTTCCTTAGATGAAGGAAAGCTTACTTCTAAAAAATAATCAAATTCTCTATTTCTTCGGTTGAAACCCTGCTCGTTAATAGATTCAAAGTAAACTATGAGCATTAAAATCAAGAATAGCATTCATATATATTTCCTTTCCTTTTTAACAGGAATCATTACTGGATGCTTTGTAATTCTTTTTTCAAAACTATTAATTTACTGCGAGCGGTTATTTACTTTTAGTCACACTTCCTTTGACACGCTGTTTTCCTTTGAACCAAACTGGTTAAACTTACTTTTACCTGCTCTTGGTGGCTTACTGGTTGGACTCATCACTCATCATCTTTGCAATGAAGCCAAGGGAAATGGAATTGATAATTTACTGGATGCATTTCATAATCAAGAAGGGGAAATGCGTGGAAGAGTTTCTGTTTATAAATCAATTGTCACTATATTGACACTTTCGTCTGGAGGAAGTGCCGGAAAAGAAGGTCCTTCTGCTCAAATAGGAGCTTCCATTGGTTCAAAAATAAATAATTTATTTGGTGGAGGAGCAAGAGCAAGAAGAACTCTCCTACTCGCAGGAGCTGCTGCTTCTCTTGGAACGATTTTCCAGGCTCCGCTTGGAGGAGCTATTACTGCAATTGAAATGGTCTACAAAGAAGATATCGAAAGCGATGCTCTCATTCCAGCTATTATTTCTTCTGTATCTGCTTATTTTTTATTAAGTTCATTTGGACTTGTCCATAGAGATTTACTAACTCTAACCGAGCCTGCTCCAAAGTATTTAATTCTCTATCCACTTCTAGGAGTAATTTGTTTTTTTGTTGGGATGGGTTTGGTTAAAATGATTCAAAAAGTAAAAATCATTTTTTTAAGATGGGATATATATCCTCCTCTTAAGCCCGCAATTGGCGGATTACTCTGCGGTGGAATTTATTTATTCTTTCCAGTTGTTTCTGGTACAGGTGAAAACTACATTGATAACTTTTTATTCAAAGAAGAGGCTTACAGGGATTTACCAAAGTTTGATCTTATTTACTTTATTTTATTTGTAATTTCTTTTAAGACTATCACAACTTGTCTAACGATTGGTTCGGGTGGCTCGGGAGGAATTTTCGGTCCTTCTCTTTTTTTAGGTGGAACTATTGGATTATTTGTGGCTGAGATTGCAGGAATGTTTTATGAATTAGAGCCACAGTACTATCATAGCTTTATTCTAGTTGGAATGGGAGCTTTCTATGCTGGAATTGCTAGTGCTCCAATTGCTGCTATGATCATGATTTGTGAAATGGTTGGAAGCTATGTCCTTCTTCCCCCTCTTATGTTTTGTTCCATTGTAGTGTTTCTACTTTCACGAAAACTAAATCTTTACCCGGGTCAAGTCCAAGATCGATTTCATTCTCCGGCACATCACTGGGATATTCAAACGGATATTCTACGCAAAATGCCTATTTACCACTACAAATCCTATCTACATAATTCTGCAGTAGTAAAAGTAAATCAATCCTTAAAAAATCTAAGAAAAAATGCACTCAAACGGGATGAAAAAAACTTTATTGTATTAAATCAAAAAGGAAAATATTTAGGCATCATTTCATCGATCCAAATTATGCAAATAGAAGGGAATGAAAAATTAAAAATTCAGTCTTTTATAGAAAAAATCCCTGCTGTCCACTTATCACAGAATCTAGGAGAGGCTTTAGAGCTACTTATTTCAGAAGACCTGGATAAAGTAGCTGTTCTAAGTGAGTCGGAGCGGTTTATGGGGTATATCCGCTATCAGGAAATACTGGAACTTTATTTCTCGAAACTAAGAAAGTAACAAGCATTATCCTCGCGGATGATGCTTTTTGTGAACTTCTTTTAGAGATTTATTTGCCATTTGCGTATAAATCTGAGTTGTCGAAATATCAATATGCCCAAGCAATTCCTGCACCGATCTTAGATCTGCATGATTCTCAAGTAAATGAGTAGCAAACGAATGTCTGAGAGTATGCGGTGTAACTTTTTTCTGAATGCCAGTGCGCTTGATATAAAGGTTTAGCAAACGCCAAACAGATTTGCGGTTAATAAAAGAACCTTTTTTAGAAACAAATATATAATCACATTTACGCGCTTTTAAAATTTCAGGACGACTTTTTTCCAAATATTTTTGAATGATATTTAATGCTTTCTCGCCAAACGGAACAAGTCTAGCTTTTCCGCCCTTGCCTTCAATAGTAAGAGACATGTTCTCCAAATCTACATCTTCAATTTTTAAATTGCAAGCTTCAGAGATTCTCAGACCAGAAGAATAAAGTAACTCGAAAATGCATTTATCTCTAAGTTCATAGATATTGTCTTCTTTAATATGATCAAATAATTCGTTTATTTCTTCGAGAGTGAGATGATCCGGAATTGCCCGCATCACTTCAGGCGTTTCAATCTTATCTGTCGGGTTAAAATCTAATTGTTTTTCATCTCTAAGGTATTTGTAAAATTGGCGAATGGCTACCACTTCTCGTGCAAGAGTTTTAGATGATATTTTTCGGCTTTTTTCTTCGACAAGAAATTTCATTATATCTTTCGATTGAACATTTAGCAAGTCGATCTGTTGTTTATCTAAATAAGATTTAAACTTATTTAGATCATATCCATAAGAGAAAATGGAATTATCGCTAAGTCCTTTTTCTACTGAAAGATATTCCTGAAAGTTTTGAAGTAATTTTACTTGAGCACTGCTAGCCAATTTTTTTTCTCACTCTGCACTTGATTAATAACAGAATCGGTCGAACTGTCTTCTTTTTTTGATTTTTTTCTCGATGAGACAAAGTTTTTTTATTCTACCGACTTCCGTACTAGACAAATTTTTATATAAATTTAAACCAATTAGAAAAAAGTTTTAAAGATTTTATCCCATTTATTTAGATGCTTATAAGGACTAAATCAAACATTAGATAAGACATAATATGCAGCAGAGAATAAGCAATAAAAAAAAGAGTCTTTCAAGAAAAAACTTAACAAAAAATAAGCAGTTTTATTTTCCGTACATAGTAATCCTAATTTCATTACTTGTTTTCCAAGGCTGCTCCAGGGAAAAACAAATCAGCCAGGAAGCTTATAAAAAAGAACAGGCCGGCAAAAAAGCGGAAGCCCTCTATGACTATACACTTGCCCTTGAGATCAATCCAGACTACGCGTTTGCGAATAAGCGTGTTGGATTCATTTTATCAGAATCGCCCGAGTCACAGGATGTTGCGATTCACCACCTAGAAATTGCGCGAAAAGAATCGGAAACAGATATGGAAATTACGATGAAACTTTTTGACTCTTATTTATTAAATGGTGAATTTTTAAAATTAAAAAAGTTGCGAGGAGAGTTAAGTGTAGGTCTTGATCTCCAAACATTTCAGCTTTTAGACGATATATATAATTGTATATTAAAAAAGGAAGAAGCAAAAACAATTGCTAAAAAGATACAAATTTCATTTGAAGCTCAATATGCAAAACTATTCTATAGAAGTTGGGCGGCCTGTTACGAATTTGCGGAGCTTCCAGAAAAATCAGAAGAAATAAAAAGTAAATACAGAAATGCTGATTAAATTTATTCGTAACTTTTTATTACTTTTAATTCTATCCGAAGGGCTACTATGGATTGTCCGCCCGTCGGCTTTAGAATTTTACCGAGTTCAAAAAACATATCATAAAATAGAGCCCGATTATTTAATTGATCTAGAACCTAATGTAAATGTTCATGTGAAACATTTTCAGAAATTCTTTGAAATGGATTTTACTACAAACGAGTATGGATTTCGAGGATCGCCTAATGTAGATAATTCGCAACCACAAATCGTTTGCATAGGTGATTCTGTTACAATGGGATTTGGAGTTAGTGACAAAGAAACGTTTTGTAATAAACTAAATGGTTTTACTGACTCTAAAGGAATTTCCTACCAGGCATTAAACCTCGGCGTAGACGCTTACGGACCTTCTCATATCAATTTGAAATTGGAAAAATTTCTACCGAAACTAAACACAAAAGTATTGTATTATTTTCCAAGTAACGGTGACAATATAGACGAAGTCACTTTCTATAGCAAAAAAAACAATCCAACAGCAATGCTTTTATTTAAAGCACAATTTCAGTTAGCTAAATATAGTTATCTTTTTCTGGCAATCAAAATGACACAGGAAAATTTAATCTATCGATTCAACGAAACTTTCATCTGGCCTATTCAAAAAATAAAAAAAACAAAAGAATGCATGCAATCGCTATTACCCGCAGATAGATGCACAGATGCTTATTTCCCCTACACACCTTACAGTTTAAAAGAAGACTTTATCCGCCCTGAAAAACGGGATCCATTTGCTGCACCTGTTTATCCAGCCGATGAATGCTCGAACAAAGAGGTAAATTTCGATATACCGCAGGGGATGTTAGACCAAATTGATAAAATGGTAAAGCTTACCGAAGAAAGAAATATCAAGCTAGTTTTGTTTTTAGCCCCCATTGATTTAGAAACAGCCTACTGTTCCCAAAAAGGAAAATTTCATCATTACTATGCATACCTTTCTACACTCAAAAAGTATTTGCAGGAAAAGAAAATTGACTTTGTAGATTTAAATGAGCATACAAAGGAAATGACATACAAGGGACAAATGAATGTTCGCCCCTACTACATCTTCGGAGATGGCCATTATACTGCGATTGGAAATGAATGGGTATTTCAAATTGTTAAGAAAAAAACTCAGGAGGTAATGGAATAAATGCTATTTAACTCCTTACACTTCTATGTATTCTGCCTAATAGTCTTCCCTCTCTATTTTTTCTTACAAGAGGATAAACAGCGTAAACTGCTGCTTTGGTCTTCTGTCTATTTTTATGCATGCCTTAAAGTTGCATTTGTTCCCTTACTTCTTTTATCTTTTATTGCAACCTATATTGGCTCCATTCGAATCTCCGAATCAGAAAAACAAAATGCAAAGAAGCGCTGGCTCTATTTTGTATTATTAGTCAACCTCGGTATTTTAGTTTTCTTTAAATACACTGATTTTCTACGCTCCATTTTACATGACTTAGGGGCTAATGGAAGTAATCCGTCCGAGTTTAAAGCGATTGGGTTTATCCTTCCTTTAGGCATTTCCTTTTACACTTTTCAAGCAATTGCTTACGCGGTGGATGTATACAGAGGAATTTTAAAACCGGAGAGAAACTTTTCTGACTTTTCCCTATTCTTACTTTTTTTCCCGCAACTAGTTGCAGGACCGATCATGCGAGCGGATGTATTGATTCCGCAATTTCAGGGTCGAAAACTTTTTTCAAAAGAAAACTTTTCACTTGGAATCGGGCAAATTGCTCTTGGTATTTTTAAGAAGACAATGATAGCTGATCCTATCTCGGATTTTATAGAGCCAATCTTTGCCAACCCGGCTAATTACGATTTTGCGGCATGCTTTTTAGGAGTTTATTTTTTTACGATTCAAATCTATTGCGACTTCGCCGGTTATTCCGATATAGCCATAGGTGCTGGAAAAATTTTAGGATTTAATATCCCAATTAACTTTAAAAGACCCTACTTAGCTTCTTCTTCGACGGATTTATGGAGAAGATGGCATATATCTTTATCAACATGGCTAAGAGATTATATCTATATCACTCTCGGCGGAAGTAGAGTTTCTCTTTTACGAAACTACTTTAATGTTTTCGTCACAATGGTAATTGGTGGAGCCTGGCATGGAGCAGCATGGACATTTATCATCTGGGGATTTATCTGTGGAGTAAGTCTTACAATAGAAAAATTTTTTATTGAGTTTGGATATGAAAAGTATTTTTTAAAGATCCCAAAAGTTCTTCGAATCAGTTATACATTTTCTTTATTTATGTTAGGCGCTCTATTTTTCCGTTCGCTAAATTTTGATTTGGCAATTGTTATGCTAAAACGAATTATAACTTTTGAGACAACAGGAATTTTTACGATCAATTATATTCTATTTATTCCAACAGGAGTATTATTTGTAATTGAAGTTTTGGAAGAAACCAAACTAATGTCTAAGATAAAGGAATCAGAAATTTATCAATCAATTCGAATTCCAATCCTTGCATCAATTTTATTAGTTGCGGGATGTATTTATACAGTAACTGCAAGTCCGCAGTTTTATTATTTTCAATTTTAGGAGTATTCAAATGGCACATAAAATCGTTATCATTGGTTCGGGACCTGCGGGTCATACGGCTGCAATTTATGCAGCAAGAGCAAACCTAAATCCAGTTATGTATGAAGGATTTATGGCAGGAGGAGTTGCGGCTGGTGGACAATTAACCACTACTACAGAAGTAGAAAATTTTCCAGGCTTTCCAGAAGGAATTGATGGAACGAAGCTAACACAGTTATTCCGCGAGCAATCTACCAAGTATGGGACAACGATCATTACCCAGACTGTTACAAAAGTAAACTTCAATGTGCGCCCTTTTAAAATCTACACTGACGAAGAAGAATGTGAAGCTGAAGCAGTTATCATTGCGACTGGTGCAACAGCTAAAAGAATGAATATCAAAGGTGAGCACGACTACTGGCAAAGAGGAATTTCTGCCTGTGCTGTTTGTGATGGAGCTCTTCCTATTTTTAGAAATAAAGAACTCGCTGTGATTGGCGGCGGAGACTCTGCCGTAGAGGAAGCTACTCATTTAACTAAATTTGCTTCCAAGGTTTATTTAATTCATAGAAGAGATAAACTACGTGCTTCCCAGGTTATGCAAGAGAGAGCCATCAATCATCCTAAAATTCAAATGGTTTGGAATAGCACAGTCGAAGAAGCGATAGGCGGTGCCGGTGGGATAAGTGCTATTACCCTCAAAGACACAGTAAATGGCTCTACAAAAAATCTACCCGTAGGTGGACTCTTTTATGCAATCGGTCATACTCCAAATACAGAAATTTTCAAAGAATTCCTAGAGCTAGATGAAGTCGGGTATATCAAAACAGTTCCTGGCTCTACTCGCACTAACGTTGAAGGCGTATTTGCCGCTGGTGATGTGCAGGATAGAATTTATCGTCAGGCTATTTCAGCTGCCGGCTCCGGTTGTATGGCAGCACTTGATGCAGAGAGATGGCTAATGCACTAGTCTAGATGAACGAAAAGCTACCTGAGGTAGCTTCCCTCTTTCGGAGATAAGGCTCAAGTGCACATGCGCATAACAGTCTTTCGCCGGAAGAGACAGTAGCTCTGATGGACAAAGCAGGTATCGAAAAAGTTTTACTCAGAGCATGGTGTAGACCGGGACAATGGGTTTGCACAAACGAAGAGGTTTTAGTATACACTTCCAACTTTCCAGATAGGCTCATCGGGGTCGCAGCGGTTAAACTAGGTTTGCCACCATCTTCCCTAAAACGTTTTTTCTATTCAAATTCGAAAAGAGTGTTTAATACCTAACTTTTCTTTTGAATAAATTCGATTACCTGTTCCGGTGGAAGTGGTTTACTAAAAAAATATCCCTGCAATCTATCACACGAAAAAGATTTTAAATAATTAAATTGGTTATTGTTTTCAATACCTTCTGCTGTCACCGACAAATCAAGACTATGCGCTACTGTGATAATAGCTTTAACTATTTCTTGGTCTTGCTTTCCCTTTTCTAAATCTCTCACAAAACTTTGATCAATCTTTAAATTGTTTATTGGAAATTTCTTTAGATAGCTGAGAGAAGAATACCCGGTTCCAAAATCATCCAGAGACAAATAAACACCTATTTCTCTAAGCGCACTTAGGACTTCCATTCCCGCTATAACATTTTCCATAATATTACTTTCAGTTAATTCAATGTATAAATGCTTTGGATCAAGATTTGCTTCTGATAAAATATTACTGATTAATTCAGAAATATTTTTTTCTCTAAATTGCACAAACGATAAATTAACAGAAATGTATACATTAGGAAGAATCGATTGTAGTTCTTTACACATTTTTGTTGCTGTTCGAATTACCCATTCCCCGATTGCATTAATCATCCCCGTTTCTTCTGCAATTGGAATAAAATCAGCAGGAGAAATAAATCCCTTCACTGGATGATTCCACCTGATCAAAGCTTCAAATCCACTTACTGTTTCGGATGTCGCATTTACAATTGGTTGGTAATAAAGTATAAATTCATTTTTTTGAATTGCCTGTCTTAGATTCAATTCAAGTTCAACAAGGGACATTGCATAATTATGCATAGACTTATCAAATACTTGGTAACGACCTCTTCCTCTTTTTTTAGCATAATACATAGCTGTATCTGCATCTCTTAAAATATCTGCTGAAATTTCATAGCCCGCATGAGAAAAGGCAATTCCTACACTGATTGATAAAAACACTTCATGAAAATCAACACGAAAAGATGATTTTAAGGATACCATCAAATTTTCTGCGAGTAACAAAACTTCATCTTGCTCTACAAAATCTTCAATCAAAACTACAAACTCATCACTTCCAAGTCTTGAGACTGTGATTTTTTTTGATTCAAATTCGCTTAGGCGAGAAGCAATTTTTACTAAAATCTTATCACCTACACTGTGTCCATAGGCATCATTAATCATTTTAAATCGATCCAAATCTAGAAATAAAATTGCAAATACTTTAGTGGAATCTTTTTTAAGCTTTAAAAGGATTGAATCTAATTTTTCAATTAAATAAGCGCGATTGTGAAGTTTAGTTAGAGTGTCATGATAGGCAATATAATTTAATTTTTCGATATAACTCAGTAAAGATTTGTTTTTTTCAATTAACTCTCTTGACGTTAGTTCCAAAGATCTCTCAATCATGACTCTATCAGCGTCAAATCGATTGTATGCCTCTTCGATTGCTTGAATAAAATTGAAATTTTCTTCGATGAATTTTTCGGTATTATTGCTACAATGCTTTTTAATCTGGCGTTTTAATAAATTGTGTAATGATTCCATTCTTTTATTTTTCTGAAAAAGTAGTAATGGTCATTGTTTGATTGTGCAATTCACACTTTGCTTCGGGGGTAAATGGTGATATTTCTCCATAGGAGTAAAATCCGGTAAATACAGTATTATCCCCATATACTTCGCGGATAGCTTCAATCTCTTCTTCCACTCTTTGATCTAAAACCAGTTTACGTCCAACACAACTTATCAAAAGAGCAAGCTCTGGAGATTTGTCCTTATTTCTTTTGCTTGTCATCTTCGCAGCACCGAAAGCTCCATCAACAAGACGATCATAGTTTGCTTTCATTAAATTTGTAAATGCCCCTTCAGGCATATCGCCAGCAAACGTTAGACTACCTTCTTCTTCATTCATTCCAAGGATAGTTCGAACAACACCCACGTCAGATCCTTCAATTCTAAGATTTAATGGAAAGCGAAGCGCAGAGCCTGGCAAGTCTTTAGCAGCGTCTCCTAAATATTTTTTATATAAATCTAATACTGGCTCTCCATCCAACTCGTAGAGAATATTTCCTTTCGATTTGGTGATTCTTCTTTCAGGTCCAAAAATATCCCATCCTCCCATAGAAGCACAGCCTATTTTAATTTGTTCTCCATAAAGACCTATAACACTGATTGCTCCCTGAACAGGCTCACCTTCTACCAATACATAGGTTTTTTGAAATAGAGCGGCATCTCCCGATAAGCCGCCGGTTAAGCCAACTCCAATAGGAAGATTGGCGCTAAGTCCCAGCGTTAATTCACTTCCATTGACAAGAAGTCCATCAGACAATACTAAAACATGTGATAGATCTGTCTTATCTAAAGCATTTGCAATACTTTTACCAGCTTCAAAACTATTTTTCCATAGATTTAAATTCGTTGATATTTGTCGAATGGAAGTATGTTCAAACTGAATTGCAGTGATAGTTAAGGTTGAATCATAAACACTGTTTTGAAATATTTCGCCAGAAGTAGTGCATCCAAATAAAAATGCATTCGGAAATTTTTCTTTTATATTTTTAAAAACTTCTTTTTTTTCAAAAACGTCTCTACTTCCAAATAAGAATACGAGTTGTATATTTAAATTTTGAATAATACCTTCAATTGGATTCGTTTTTGAATCATATAAATATTGATTAATTTTCATGCTTTCTCTCTACCAACTTTATCTATCCTGCTAAGGATAAGCATTCTCATTTAACAAATATATGGGAAAAATTGCTAGATTTTTTTTTATCCGAATAAAATTACCATGACTCCAATGCTTTTTCTACAGATGAATAAATCTCAATTTGATTGGTAAGATCAAGGAGCTGTATAATAATTTGAATCTTTGGATTAATCCCACCAATTACCAATCGTCCGGAATGCTCTTCTGTTTTCTTGATAATGGCAAGAATTGAAGCTAGTCCAATGCTATTAATATAAACTAAATTAGATAAATCTAAAATTGTATCAAAGGTTCCAGACTCGAAAAAAGTATTTATATTATCTGAAATACTATAAGAATTATTTTGATTGATCTGCCCAACAAACGACAATACTTGCAGCTTACTGTCATTTACCACTTCAATTCTTTCTTTTACCACTAACGATTCAAAATTAATTTCTCTCATAGCTCTCACTTTTTATAATTCCAACCAGGAATCAAGTCTCCAAATCCAAACAATCTCTGCTTATAAATTGAATCTGAGCCTTTTCTGGAAATAGATTTTTACTATTAGTATAAAAACCTTTCCAGAGAATCTTCAAAGAACCCCGACCATTTGAAATTTCTCCCTCGTAATCTAAGTAAAGTTTTCTATGTGGTTTTTTCTTACTACATAAAATTTTTTTTTGAGAAATAAGTTCTTCCATTTTCCCGAAAGGAGCCTCATAGGTTACCAGACAGTCTTCAATTTCCACAAAAATATCAAGATGAGAATTCATTTTATCAACTTGATGATGGGAAATTGTGCTTCGATTCAAGAAATATCCTCTAAACGAATCATGATGGATTTACCTTTAATGATATCTGCACGCTTATCTATTTCTGATAAAGAGTTCCTGACATCTTTTTCCATTGCCTCGTGCGTAATTATGATTAATTCCACCGGCTCCGAATTAGATTCATTTTGCCGCATAGAAGAAATGGAAACTAAATTTCTACCAATAATACTTGTAATCTCTCCTAGCACTCCAGGTCTATCGACAGTCTTAAAACGCAAGTAGTACCTAGCGCGATTTTCACCCGGCGGCAATAGTTTGCCTTCGGAAAATAAATTTTGCTCTCTAAATATTTCACTCTGCCCTCTTCTAGAGCCATAAAAAACTAAATCCGATAGAATAGCTGATGCAGTGGGTAAAGAACCGGCTCCTTTACCAAGTAACATACTCGGACCTGAAAAACTAGTTTCAAAAAAAATCGCATTCATTTCATTTCGAACACTGGCAATCGGATGAGCGAGTGGAATCATGGTTGGCTCTACTCTTGCCTCTAAATGATCTCCTATTTTTTTACAAACTCCTAGAAGTTTAATTCTAAGTCCTAAAAGTTTTGCTGAATGTATTTCTGCTTTTGAAAGTTTAGAAATTCCTTCAATATGAATATCACTAATTTTTATTTTTTTGTTAAAAGCGATCCCGATTAATATGGAAAGTTTATGCGCGGCGTCAATTCCTTCAACATCAAACGTTGGATCTTTTTCTGCAAAGCCTAAATCCTGGGCTTGCTTTAGAGCCTCCGCATAATCCATATCTTCCTCTTCCATTTTTGTCAAAATAAAATTAGTTGTTCCATTTAAAATTCCATATATCGAATTAAAGTCATTCGCTACAAGCCCGGTTTTAATTGAGCGGATAACAGGTATTGCCCCACCAACACTTGCCTCGTAACCAATTTCAACCTTTTTATCAATTGCCAGTTGAAATAATTCACTGCCTTTTTCAGATAATAGCGCCTTATTAGCAGTAACCACAGTCTTAGAATGATTCAAAGCCGACTTTACAATTTCATAGGCAATTCCAGTTCCACCTACAAGCTCGACTACAATATCATTCTTGGGATTTTCAGTAATTTTTTTAAAATCCGTGACAATTTCCCCTTTGTAATAAGAAGGAACTCTTGATGGATCGGTGTCACAAACCTGTGAAAGATTTAGGTCAATTCCAGTTTTTTCTAAAATTTGTTTTTGATGAGAATGTAATATTTCGATTAAGCCTGAGCCAACTGTTCCGGCTCCAATTAGTCCAATACTGATTTGTTTCATAGCAACTCACTTTCTTTGGACAGAGTTTTCTAGTTTAACTTTAAGTCATACTTTTTTTTACTTAATTCAAAATGGATTATTGCTGAACACAGACGAGATTTCTTGTGGTATTACAAAGCTGAGTCGAGTTGGTAATACTCGAACTGGAAGTAACTGACCCATCTCCAGTCATTCCTGAACCAGCCATAGAAGTCCAGTTTGTACAATGACTTCCATTCGGTCCCCATGTAGTTGTTAATCCTGTCCAATAACTCGTTCCAGAAAAACCTGTTAACAGGGAGCCAAATGTAAATACGCTAGTTCCATTCGTTGTAAAAATTTGGGTTGTCCCGTCGGCAAGGAAATACTTGGTATTAGCTGCCAAAACCCAACCAGTTAAAGGTAAGCCAGTTCTAGTTGCATTTACTGCGATCATCGCCTTATAGGAATTAGGCGTAATAGCCGGCTTAGCTGGATCAGCATTACAAATTGCATCTGCTCCTGCTACACCACCGAGAATTCCATTCGTTGGTGTTGTCGTTATAAAAGTTCTCTTTTCTCCGGCATCTAAATTAGTAACGCTTACACTAGCAGGGGTTTTTCCATTATAACGAAGGTCGACACTTGTAGCTACTGTGCTATCAATGCTAAAAGTCTGATTTCCGTCAGCAACATTATCATCAACTCCAGTTACAGTAATAGTCTGCGCAATATTCCAATTACCCGTTGTGAATGTAATATTAGTGGGGCTTACAGTTCCCTCTCCCGTATTACTAGAAGATAGTGTAAATGTTACATTACCCGTAGGTAAGGAAGGAAGAACTATTGTAAATGTTCTAGGAGTTCCAATCTCCGATGTGTTACCACTGATAGCTGATATAGTAAAATAAACTTCATTGTCAGTGTTTACAATTGTAAAATCTGCTGGATCGACTCCATTAAAAAATGGGTCTGCACTTGTAGCTGCACCTAATTGAATAGTATAGGTAATATCTCCATCATACAGTGCATCGTTAACTCCTGTAACAGTGATTAAATTGGACGGTAAAAATTGATTCCAATTAGCCGTTGTCATTACGACGCTTGCAGTAGATACTGTTCCTTCTCCTGTATTTGAACTTGATACCGGTATAGTAACATTAGCCGTTGGAGCCTGAGATAGGATAATGTAATAATCTGCCGTTCCACCACCCTCTGTAGTAGAAGGGTTATTAACCGCTCGACAGGCAACAATCTTTGCTCCTCCAGCATCATTGTCACAACTTCCACCATTTTGATCAGCCGGATCTAATGCCGCATATACCGCATCTGAAGTTGTTGGAAGAGAAAGTGTAATTGTAAAGGATTGATTTCCATCAGTAATTCCATCTAATACACCGGATAATGTCACCGTTTGAGCTATATTCCAATTGCTTGTAGTAAATATGATATTTGATGAACTTAGAGTAACTTCTCCAGGCAGTGTGCTTGAAACTGGAATTGTAACACTAGCAGTTGGCTGCGAAGTGAGAACTATTGTAAAGCTAGAACTTAATTGTCCACCATCAGAAACCATCATAGTACCTGCAGAAGGAGTAATAGTATAACCCGCTGTATCATTGTCATTATTTGTAACGGAAACACTAGCAGGAACGAGACCCTGGTAATTTGAATTAGAACTTGAACAGGGACCTAAATTAATTGTATAAACAATATTTCCATCTTGAACGAAATCATCAACACCGGTAACAGTAACAACTTGAGGCACATTCCAATTACCCGGTGTGAACGTTAAACTAGAAGAACTAACGGTTCCCTCGGCAGTATTTCCAGAGGCTATTGGAATTGTAACAGAAGAAGTGCTGGCACTAGTTAATACGACATTAAAGGTTGCTGTCCCGCCGGCTTCCGTAGTCGCTCCACTGATCGCACTTACTGTGACACCAAATGTTTCGTTATCTGTGTTGGTAACTGAAACGGAAGAAGCAACAACTCCATTGTAATTAGAATCAGAACTAGTTGCCGCTGAAAATTGAACTAAATAAGTTTGGTTTCCATCACTTAATACATCATCCACTCCGGTAACTGTTACTGTTTGCGGAATATTCCAATTAGACGTAGTAAAAGTAAGTGTCGCAGGGCTTACAGTTCCTTCAGAAGTATTGGAGCTTGTGATAGTGGGAATTGTTACGTTTGCGGTTGGCTGACTTGTAAGAACTACTGTAAAATTTGCATTAGTTCCTGTTTCTGAAGTAATTAGACCTGTAGAGCCAATCGTTGCTACACCTAAGACGTCATTGTCCTGGTTTGTAATTGTGAGGCTGTTTATTGTTAGCCCATTAAACTCGGTATCAGTGCTTGTGCTTGTTGAAAAAGTTAAAGTGGAATTTTTATCTCCGTCTACAAATAAATCATCCACTCCTGTGATTGTTAATACTTGTGCAGTATTCCAGTTTGAAGTTGTAAAGATGAGAGAGTTTTTATTTAAAGTTCCTTCTAATGGATCTGAGAAAGTTATAGTATTTATACTAACGTCTGCTGCTGGTGCTTTGTTTAAACTGATGCTTATTTGGACGCTAGTCCCGGATTCACTTGTATTCAAAGAAGAGGTTGGACTTACAACAAACCTGGCAGGAACATTGACAGAATTGGAAATAGGAATTGAGCCAAAAATTTTAGGCATAGATCCATCAGACTTACAACTAAGAAAGCAGTAAGCAAGAGTAAAGACTAGAATGAATCTTATTTTCAAAAGTTTCATAAATTTTTCGGCTATAGTATCAGAGATTTGTATTCTGACAACCAAATAAAAAAATGCAAAATGAAATATCATAAAAAATGAATCAAACTGCATTCTTCACTAAATATAAAAATAGAATCTTCACTATTTATTCATAGTAGATATTTTATTGCTGAACACAATTGAACTGAAGGGTCGAATCATTGCATTGAAAATTTCCGGAATCGATACTAGAACTTCCTGTTGAAGATGAAATCCCGCCCTTACCGTTAGACGCGGCATTGGCAGAATTCCAGGAGGAGCATGTATTTGCAGATGTTGTCCAATCAGAATTTAATCCCGACCAATAATTTCCGCTTACCGAATCGAACGAATTGGAAAGACTTCCAAAAAATACCATTCGCTAGAAGTATAACGCATTTAATTTTTTTGTAAATACTAATTCAGTAAAGTAAAATATTTAAACCAAAAATTGATTGTCTAATTTCTTATTTCTAATCATACAGAAAGATTTATGAAATTTATCTTAAAGATTTTAATTCTATGTATCACGATGACTCCCATTCTCTCAGAAAAAAAAGAAACTTTAAACGCAAAATCATATCTTTTTATTGATCTAGAAACGAAAGAAGTAATAAAACAAAAAGAGATAGAGCTTACACTTCCTATTGCGAGTATCACAAAATTAGTTACATCTTTAATTGCAATCCAGGAAAGAAATCAAAATGATTTTGTTAAAATTTATAAAAGCACAGTATTAAGAAACGAAGGAGATAAAAGTGCAATATTAAAAGAAGGAGAATTCTATACACTGAAGGATTTACTTCTGACCATGCTTGTGTCTTCCACTAACGTTTCTGCAATTAGTCTTGCAACGGATATATCTCGAAGCCCTGAAAATTTTATTCAAAAAATGAATGATTGGGCAAAGGAAAGAGATTTAAAATCTACAAGTTTTGGGGATACTTTCGGTTTGTCTCCTCTATCAAAATCTTCTGCAAAAGACATTTCTATCATTCTTGATCTGATAAATCAAAACTCATCTCTATTAGAAATTTTAGAGACAACCAATTACACTATCAAAGAAAAAAATGGAAGAACTCAAAACTTAACTTCTACTAACGAGATGCCTTTTTATAAAGATTTTCGAATCTTTGGAAAAACAGGAACTACAAAGCTTGCAGGAAAATGCTTTGCTGGATTTGCAGTTCGTCAAAAAAAAAAATGGAAAATCATTGTTCTTGGCTCTGACAATGTATTTAGAGATATAAAAATACTTTTAGATACATTAAAATAATTTGCTTGCGACAGCTTGGCTTTCGAATTAGTCTCTAAATTCCTTTACATTGTATTCAATTTTTCTAAGGTTAAATTTTCCGTAAACATAATCTCCTTCCGGATAATTCCAAATTGCCTCTCCATAGGAAGGAAGCTTGATTCCGTTGTATTCCTTATAATCTCGAATCGGAGTTGACCAGGGTGCCTTCTTTAAAGTTCCATCATCTTGCAAAGCCAACCTATCCTGTGAAATAAAGTTTATCAATTCTCCTTTTTCATTGAAGTAAAGAATCGCTGAAACTTTGTAAGGTCCGTTTTCAAAAATTACTTTTGAAGAAAAGGAATCTATTTTCTCCCAGGAAATACTTTTATGAATCAATGCAGCGGGGGCTAATAAGCATATATCGTTTAAAACTGTAACTGTCTCTGCCATAGTTAAATCTTTTCCGGCTATATCCACAGCATTAAATAAAGAAGCCACTCTAACAAGCATAGTAGCTTCCTTTCTAGAATAAGAATGCAAGACTCTAAACGGTATACCCATCATACTTGCTTTCATAAAGAAATGTCTTGATGGCTCTTTAAAAAAATTATACTGCACGGAAGAAGAAATCATCGGACTTGCTCCTGGCTTTTTATACATGAGCTCATCAAATTCAATTCTTACATTTTGAAGCTTAGGCTTTCCAATAACTCCCACATAATTTAAATACTTTTGGACGGGAGGCGGCAAATGGTTTATATCCGCTGTTGTAAGTAATTCCTGATTTTCAAGTGGATTTTCTTGAAATTCTTTTTGGACTCTACTTTCATATAATTTCTGAACTCCATTGCAGGCAGAATAAAAAGGGAAAAAAACCATAAATACTATATGCAATGGAAATATATTTAATTTTGACGTTTTCATCTCTAACTCCTTACTATTAAGGTAACATATTACATATAATTTGTCAAATATTTTTTAAATAGGAATCTCTTCCTTTAAAGAGTCGGGTTGTAAATAATGCATTTACGAAATGATTACTTATAAAGAAATGGAAAGATAAATAAAATGAATTAATCAATGATTCATATAAATTTTTATACTTAAAAAAGGCGAGTTATAATGTATTTTTCTAATCTAGATTTTATTGTCCTTATATCTTATTTACTTTTAGTTTTACTCGCCGGTCTACATGCATCCAAAAACGATACCTCCAAAAGTTTCTTTCTCGCTGACAAAGAATTGCCCTGGTATTTTATTATGCTGTCTATTGTGGCAACTGAAACATCAAGCCTTACTTTTTTAAATATTCCAGGGCTGAGTTTTAAAGGAGACTTTAGTTTTTTACAAGTAGCATTTGGATATATCATTGGTAGAACCTTTGTGGCTAATTTCATTTTACCTTTATATTATAAAGGCGGTTACTCCTCTGTTTATGAATGGGTCGGAGAAAAATTCGGCAACTACACTCAAAAATCAGTATCAAGCATTTTTTTAATTACACGTGTTCTTGGAGATGGGATTCGTCTTTATGCCACTTCCATTCCGATTGCAATCATATTTCATAGTTATCTACAGGATTCTTTATCCGAAGAAATGACTGGCATAATAACATTATTCTCAATTACAATGGTGACAACTCTCTATACAGTGTTTGGCGGTTTCAAATCAGTGGTCATTACAGATAGCCTGCAATTTTTTGTATACATTGGGGGTGGAGTATTCTCCTTTTTATACCTGCTAAATGATTTAGGGGCTAATATGAGTTTTACTCAGATCATAAGCCAGAGCTATGCAGAAGGGAAGTTAAATATCTATCACGGTTTTGAAGGAGTAAATGCAACGAATTTTTTCCAGAAGCCCTACTTTTTTATTAATGGGCTACTCGGAGGAATTTTACTTTCTATTGGAACTCACGGGGTTGATCAAATGTTTGCACAGAGGCTAATCGCCTGTAAAACGGAGAGAGAAGGAAAACTGGCTCTCATAGGCTCCGGGATATTAGTATTTTTACAGTTTGCATTGTTTTTAGGAATAGGGCTTTTATTATTTTATAAATACAAAGCAGTAGACATTCATCCAGATAAAATTTTTTCCAAATATATTATTGAAAATATACCTACACCCATTCTAGGTCTTATCGTGGCTGCCATTCTCGCGAGTGCAATGTCCACTCTCTCGAGTTCCATCAATTCCATGTCCTTATCTATTATCTTTGATTGGATGAAAAAAATTGAAAACGAGCATATAAGAGTTCTTTATTCAAAATGGATTAGCCTCATCTGGGGATTTGTATTATTTGGAAGCTCCCTCTTACCTTATTATTTTTCAGGAAAAATTTCGGAAGGACTAGTAGAAGTCGGACTTAAAATTGCATCCTTTACATTTGGTCCACTCATTGCGTTATTTTTACTAGTTCGTTTTAAAGAAAGGCTCTCTCTTTCTTTAAGCTCTCCAATTTTAATCACAGCCCTTTTTATAAGCCTGGTTTCAACTATACTCTTCAGTATTTTCCAAAAACCAGCTATGGCCTATTTAATTCCAACTGGAATTTTTATTTTTTATACGGTAATTGGATTGGCTCAATTCAAAAAATAAAATCATAAGCTATTTAAATTAAATTTAAATTCTTACTTGACAATCCAAGAAAGGAGCATACTCTCTTGCCACTTTTCACCTAACGGAGGTTTATTGCGTTTGCAAAGTAAAATTAAATTGTATCTCCTACTAATTGCAATAGCTTTCCTTTTTAAATGCATAGGAATTAAATCTCCAGGTGTTGAAAAGATCATTTATGTAAAACAGGGGGTATTAGATTTACGAGAATGGAATTTTGGAATTGATGGCCCAGCTTATTTACATGGAGAATGGGAATATTTTCCAGAACAATTTGACTCTCTTAGCATTAAAGACGGGGAAGCTAAAAAATTCTATTCTATTGGAAAAGACAATTTCAAAAACAATTCATCTAGTTCGTATGCAAGTTTTAAAGTTAAAATTCTTCTACCCGAATCCTCCCCTGAAAATTCTCTTTATATCAAAGTCAGTTCAATTAACAGCGCTTATTCACTCTCAGTAAAAGATAAAGTTATCTCATCTCTTGGTGCTGTAGGCAAATCTAAATTAGACTCTACTCCCTGGATGGGAATTGATATAGCTTCCCTTCCCTTAGATTCGAACGAATTAGAACTTACTCTGCAAACTTCGGATTTCTATTCTAATAAAAACTCGCTCGGCGGAAATTTAGTCATTGGAACTCTAAAACAATTAGAGACTTCTTCCAACAAGGAAGTATTCATTGGACTTTCTTTAATTCTTACTATCGTCTTTATATTACTTTATAACTTATCTCAAATTTCTGAAAAAGTTTCGATTGCATTAACGATTTCTTCGATTAGCACAATTTTACTATTAATAACTTTCGAATCCAATTTACTTTCCCTCTTTTTTCCAATATCTCTCGGAAAAATAATAACAGAAATAAATACAGTATGTCAATTTCTAATATTGGTTTGTCTGGCTTATTGTTATTATATAATTTCTTTAGCATTAAAAACAAAATGGATAAGAGTTCTTTTTAATTCTGTATTTCTATTTTTTATAACAGGAATTATTCTAACAAATTATTTCATACTTCCAACGATAGTAGAAAGATCTGTAAATTTTATACTTATATTTCTTCACCTGTATGCTTCCTTTCATTTTTTCCAATTCGGACCTAGCTCGTTTGCACGAATTAAGACTTACACAAACAAATACAAATCTGATCTTGATAAAACTTTAAACGAATTACATGCAAACAAAAAAGCTTTCGATCAAAAAATCATTGAGCGTTCGTTCAATATGGTCACCTATATGGAAAAATTAGAATTGCAAACAGGTGAAATGGAAAAGTTAAATGAGCTTATCATTCACTTACTTGAAGGGGCTAATATTGATTCTGTTCTGGATGAAATTTTTACTCATATCATGACGTATTACAGGGCCAATATTGCATTCCTTTATTTTCTTGATCCAGAAACAAATGAATTTTATCCGCATCGGGGAATCACAAAAGATATACCGGCAGAGATCCAATCCTTTATGTCAAATTCTAGAATGCCAGTCTCAAGAGAGGCAGGAATTGCTTACATATCTTATAAAAGAAAAAAAACAATCTATATTGAAAATGCCAAAACAAAATACACTCGAAAAAAAGACAAGCTAACCGGCAGCGGAATACCGGAATTAGTCTCTTCTTTATATATACCTGTATTAATCAGAAATGAATTCCAGGGTATATTTTTCCTAGCGACTTTTAACCACCCGCTTAATTTAAATAAAGATAAAATAAAGTTTATCTCAATGTTTACCAACCAATTAACAGCAGCGATTCAAAAAGAAAAAATGCTTAAAGAAATGGAATTGGAAAAACAAAGGGCAGAGAAAGAGAGGGAAAAAGCAGAGGCAGCCAAACTAGAAGCAGAAGCAGCAAAAAATGAAATTGAGGCTATTAATAGTTTAGCGCGCAGTATCAACGAGAACTTAGAATTAAAATTCATCATGGAAAAAATCATGAATTTTGTAGAGATGCATTACGGTATTAAATTTTATTCCCTGCATATCTTAAATGATAACAAAAAGAAAATGAAGCTATTAGAAGCCAAGTTTCCGGATAATGTTTCTTCTGAAGAGAAGAGAAAAATTTCTCAAATTCAAATTCCAATACAAACAGAGGAAGGGGCATTTGCCTTTATCTGCAAATCCAAAAAGATGGTCTATTATAAAAAACTAGACATAGAAAAATCAAACGAAGAAGAAAGACAGGCTCTCGGTAATTTGAATATTTCTTCAATGGTAGGAATTCCATTAAAAGTAAAAAATGAAATCATTGGAATTTTAAATTTCTTTAGCCCAACTCAACTCAGTCTTAGCAAAATGCATTTAAGAACAATTGCAAGCCTGGGAGAACAAATCGCAGGTGTGATTCATAATTCCAGTCTTTATAAAGACATTAAAATCGAAAAAGATAAATCAGAGAGTTTACTCTTAAGTATCCTCCCTCCTAAGATTGCAACAGAACTAAAAAATACAAGCAAGGTTGTTCCAATTATTTATGAGTCAGTTACTATTTTATTTACTGACTTTGTAGGTTTTACAAAAATAGCAGAATCTCTTTTGCCAAAACAATTACTCATCGAACTAGATGGATATTTTACTTTCTTTGATTTTGTGTGTGAAAAATACAATATTGAAAAATTAAAAACGATAGGCGATGCATATATGTGCGCCGGTGGACTTCCTACGGCTAATAAGACACATGCGCTAGATGCCTGCCTGACTGCGATGGAATTTAGAGACTTCGCACTTAGAATGCAGGAATTAAATTCTAGCTCTAAAGATGAAATGATGCCCTGGGAGCTAAGGATTGGACTTCATACAGGTCCTGTCATTGGAGGAATCGTTGGAACAACAAAATTCGCATACGATGTCTGGGGCGATAGTGTAAATATTGCAAGTAGAATTGAATCTTCAAGTGTTCCTGGAAAAATAAATATTTCAGAGACAACCTATGAATTAGTAAAAGATTTTTTTGTATGTGAGCATCGTGGAAAAGTAAGTGCTAAAAATAAAGGCGAGATTCGAATGTATTTTCTAGATAGACTACGACCCGAACTTTCTTCTAATGAAGATGGCACATCTCCCAATGAAAAGTTTCATGAACTCTATGCAAAAGTAAAAGCAGGTGAAAGTATAGTCACCTACTCTTTGAATCAATTGCCATTAGCCGTCTAGTCTTAGTACATTAAAAATAATTTGAACCAGTAGTATTTTAGTTATCATCGCAATCGGAAAAACAAGAGCGTAACCAAAACTGGGGACACTGTTTTTTATTTCTGAATTTGCAAATGCAATGCAAGCAGGCTGAGTCTGCATTCCAGAAAGAATCCCAATTAAAAGAGGATAAGGAATTTTAAGCATATATCGTGCGGCTAATATCATTAGTCCGGTATTGATTGTAGTCAAAACGACACCGAGTGAAAGTAAGACTAGACCATACTTTGCAAAGTTGGCGCCAAAGGAGAAGCCGGCTTTTAATCCAATTCCAGAAAGAAAAAGAACAACACCCATTTGCCGTAAAGTTAAATTAGCGTTATACGAAATACTCCATACAATACTTCCAGTTCTTCCTATATAACCTAGAATTAAAGATACAATCAATGGTCCACCCGCATAGCCCAATTTAAATGAGCCCCCACCGGGAATAGGAATTGGAATTTCTCCAAGTAGTAATCCAAGCGCAATTCCAATTGCCATGCTGATGTAGTCAATCTCGGTAAGACTGTGAAAGGAATCTCCAAAATACTTGGATACTTTATCCATATCTTCCTTAGCTGCAACAACTCGGATTCTATCTCCTGCTTGCAAAATTGTATCGGGGGAAGGAACGATATCAGCATCTCCACGTTTTAATCGAGTTATGGTTGCTTGAAATTTCGTATGCAAATCTAAACTTCCAATGCTATAGCCAATAACGTCTTTACTCGAAACAAAAACTCTACGAAAGTCTAATTGAGACCTATCAGAAAATAAATGAGTATGATCATGGATTCCAAAAAAAGGAGTGAGATCTCTGAGATTTGTTCCGACTAACGTTATAATATCATCTTTTTCTAATACGGTAGAGCCATTCACAATTTCAACACCGGTTTTCTTTTTGATTCTAGCAATGACTAAGCCTGAAAAATTATTGTTTGCAAAAATAGATTCTACATTTTTTCCTATCACATTTGGATTTGTAATTTGAACATCTCTATGCTCTAATTCTTTTCCGCCGAGACCCAGTTCTTCTGCAATGCTTGCACTTTCTTTTTCCACATCCACTTTGAAGATTTTTTTAAAAAGAAAAAAAGAAATAATAACACCAATGACACCGTAGGGGTAAGCAATAGAATAACCGGCAATAGGCTCTCCCATTGCCCGGCTTAATTCTGCGGGAGGAAGGCTAGAGTAAGTATTTTTCAAAGTATCAACGATAGACGCAAGAGCGGGAGTATTTGTAAGAGAGCCAGCATAAAGTCCTGAAGTTATATTTGCATTCAATCCAAAAAGTTTTCCAAGAAGTATTGTCAGGACAGCGGTAAATGTCAATATACCTATCATCGTAACATTGTAAGCAATTGCCTTTCTATTGAAGCTTGTAAAAAAACCAGGACCTGCCTGTAAGCCGGTCGTATAGACAAAAAAAACTAAACCTAAAATGTAAACGGTATCGGGCAATGCCAATTTTTCAGACAAAGAACCAAAAGCAATTCCAACAAACAATACAGAGGCAATACCTAAACTAAAACCCTTGTATTTGAATTTTCCTAAAAAATATCCGATTGCGATAACTAAGAATAGTAAAAATAATTTATTTTCTTCTAAATACTTTATTATAATTTCCATAATACTCCATTATATAAAAAGAATTTGCCACGGAGACATAGAGGCTCAGAGACATTTATTTTTTACATAGCTTAAGATTATAGAAATTTTTGCATAATACAATTCCTTTTTTATATTCTATAATTATTTGCAAATTTAGTTGCGGACGATTCTCAGTTGCCAGGCATAAGTATTAAGGGTAATAGACATTACCCTCATTTAACACTGGCTAGAATTTTATTTCATCTGAAACTGCTGACAGTGTTTTGTATTTTCCTTCCATCCAATTTTTAATATCCGATTTATACCATTTGGAAAATCTTCTGTCAGACGGTCCGCCGGGCATATTCGTCAAACAAACGTCAGTTGACATATCAGAGACAATCCGTATCGATGCAGCAAAGCTAGTTGTGCGTCCTGCTGATCTATAAATTTGTCCCTGTGAAATTGTGGCTCTTCCACCGGGAATTTGAATCGGGCCAAAATCAAAGCCAAGAAAGCGGGGAAGTTTTCCGCCAAATATTATATGAGTTAAAGTAAGCTCTTGCACACTTCCCCATGTCTTGATTGGTGTTTGTAAACTTTTCTCAGCTACTCGTTTAAAAATTTCATCACGGGATTCAGAGCCAAACCAAACTGATTTTTCTGAAATGAGAATATTTACAAATTTATCATAAAAATCAACAAAGACACCCGTTTCATTTTGTAAAAAGGAAATCAAATTGCCGCCAAGATTTTTTTCGCCAAATACTTCTCTAAAAAGGGATTTATAAAACACCTCAAATAAATATGCTCCTTTAGATGATGTATCATATTGAAAGTCCCAATTCTTTAAAATATTTCCCTGCTCGGTGTCAGGAAGTAAGGGCTTTAGTATTTTCATAAATAGTTCGGCTTCTAGTGAATGTACATCATAGTGCATTTTACAAACTTCTTCTACAGAAATATTTTTCATAGAGCGGATAATATTTGTTATCCCGTCTGCACGGTAAGAGCCCATTGGCATATTAAGAGGTTTAATTTTTCCATATTGGTTTAGATTATTATTGGCAGTCACAAAAAAGCCTTCTTTCGGGTTGTAAGACTTAGGCATATCGGAAGGATTTTCAAAGCCGTTCCAATCGTTTTTCTTTTCCCAACCGCATAATGGAACGAAACCGCTCACACCTTTTTTTCTTTTAGGAACCTTGCCGGTCATTTGATAGCCGATATTTCCAGAAGAGTCTGCTATTACAAAATTCCAGGCAGTCTCGACTTTACTGACTGCTTCCATCGCCTCTTTAGTGTTTTGAATGGTTAAGAGAGACAAAATAGAATTAACCGTAACTCCTCCTGAATCAACGCCAGACCAGAGTGAAGTTAAATAGACTCCTTCTTTAAATGGATCTCCAGAGAGTGTTCCATGTTCATTTTCATAAAAAGTAATTTCTTCGGATTTTTTCTTTTTGCGTTTAATAATTTCCTTACGCTGAACAAAGGAAATATATTTTCCTTCTTTTAGGTATTTACCATCTTTACATTGTTCCATCCAGGAATCATACGAATCAACAAACGCATAAGTAACTCCCCAGCTTAAGTCTTTAGTTCTACCTGTAAGAATTCCAGGAACTCCGGGCATACTACCACCCATTGCATACCAATTTTTAGTGGCTAATATGACTTCTCCCCAAACAGATGGAAGGCGATTGATTTCTAAATGGGGATCATTGGATAAGATTGGTTTTCCGCTTTTTGTAAGGCTTCCCCCAATCACCCAGTTATTCGAGGCCATCATCTTGGGAGCCCCAATTTCCCATAGAGATTGAGGAGTAACAATTCTTTCTTCCAGGGTAATTTTTTTTATCCATTCATAGTTTGCTCCGGAGAGAATTCCTGGGAATAATTCTTCGAGGTGTTTTTGACTCACGCCGGCTTGCACCATTTCGATAAAAAGCCTTTCCACTTCTCCCTGTGATTGGGCTAATGTCAAATAGCCTATCATTCTAGAAATTAGTATACAGTCTTCAATTACCCATGGCTCTTTTGGAACACCCAGAAGTTTCATTTCAAAGGGATAGGTTTTCGCAAAACCATCATTTACCCCTTCGCAGTAAGATTTGAGCCAGAGCTTTTTATCTTTATCAACTTCTGAGATTGGTTTACTAGTGCGACCAAACCAATTCATCTTTCTAAAAAAAGTATCTATAGCAAGAGAAGTATCACTCGAATCTAAAAGCTCTGAAAGTCTACCACGACCTAGAATGCGCATAAAAAGCATTTGCATTCCCCGATCTACAGCATGCACATATCCCAGACCGTAAAGACAATCTTCAATCGTATTTGCTTTTATCCGGGGAACTCCACTTTTATTTCTAGTGATTTTTACATTCTCTCTCATATTTTTTTTCCTTTCGAAATTAGCCTCTTCCTCGTTCTAGGAGGGTAAGCATAAGTATACTCAAAAGTGTAAGTGTATCCTGGCTTGATTCACTTGTTTGCAAATTCTCAATGGAAAATGCTTTTTCTAAAAAAGCAGGTTGTTTCTTTAACCGAAATACAGGAGTTCCGTCAACTAACGTTACCAGGTAAGATGGATGAAAAAAATACCCCATGAATAGTCCAAGAAATGGGACTTCACCTAAAAGTGCATCGGCAACTTTGACCCAGGGATTCTCTTCGCGGATATTCATGATTTGCTTATCGAATTTATCAAAGATAGTATAATGGGCTTTCCAAATGGACTTCATTCCTGCACGTCTTACAGAGCCTAATTTTTCCCCCTGAATCGTTGTGATTTGATAAGAGGCAGAAAAATCTAAAATTCTATCTGCATTTATTTTAAATAATTCCTTTGTCTGCGCTTCATCTGCAAATACGGTAACTGCTTCTTTGAGTTTGAATAGTTTTTGCTTCACATAAAAAATCAAATTTCCAGCGTTATCCGCTACTCGAATCTGAGGTGCCAAAGCAAATATCTTAAAAGAAAGTTTTAGTGGGTAATTCATTTTTATTCCTAGTTAATTTTATTTAATTACTACTCATTCTTTTAAATGGATAGGAATTGTCAGTATTTTATTTTTTGGAATTACCCGAAGATTTAAGCTAACAATTTACAATAATACTAAGTATTTCTAAGGAGCCAATTTCCAAAAATTGTATATACTTTATATGTAGTAGTCCATGGTAGATTGTAGGTAACGTTCTAAAGCCAAATAGCTAAAAACTAAATAATCTCAGCCAAGCTGATAGTTTTTTTAGTGAGAGGTAGAGGAATTTTTTCTTCTAGAGTGTGAGTTGTGTGTAATTTGTATTTGCCGCTTTCGGGTTTTTGGAAGACTTCGATTTTGTTGTTTTGTAAATCTAAGATCCAGTAGATGGCGATATTGGCACTTGCGTAGATATCAGCTTTGAGTAAGTCGTCTTCAAAGGAGCTAAAGGCAACTTCTACTACGAATGCTGCGGTTTCGGGGTGTTTGTCGCTATAGTCATCATGGGTTCCTGCAACGGTAGAAATATCTGGCTCTGGCTCAGAGTCTCCAATTGAGATTGGGCTTTCTTGGAGCACGATAAATCTTTCTTCCATTACACTGGTTAGAATATCACGGAGTTTGTTCACGACTTTTCTATGCTTGGGGGAAATTGTCATTTTGTTTACAACGACTCCATGAATGAGTTCAGTATTGCGCGGGATCGCACCAGATGCACCTAGCTTGTGGTAAGATTCTAAATCATACCGCAAGGACTTATCTATATTCAACTTTTCAAGGATTGCGCTCATACTTCCTCTACCGTGAGTCTTCTTTTCGTTCTTGTCAATAAAAAAAAGGGTCTACTCGACTGCGAACAATGCTTTACAATTCAGAATTTTACAGTCACCTCGAACCTGCGAAGGGTGAAGATCGTGAGAGGTCTATCTAGCTTAAAACGATTCGCTTTAAGCTAGATAGATTTCTCACGATGAAGCAGTTCGAAATGACCGTGTATCCGATAAGATGTCCTTTACTCATCTCCGGTCTAGCTCCGCTTATATAGCCGCTGTAGATCCGGTCTAGCTTCGGTAATAGACCGCTTTAGAGCGGATCTATAAGCGTAACTGTAGCGGCTATGAGTAAACGTTAACTAAACGGATACTAAAAGCCCACCATAATTTTCATATTCTACTTTACACGATAGGCACTAGAGGGAAATATCGGTTTACCATGAAACCTGCACGTTTAGGAATATCCTTTTATTTGCACCTAGTATTATTACTTACGCCTATCGTTTCCCTTCTGGCAGAACCTCCGACTGTTACACTTCATGAATCAGAAGGCACGTATTTTCTAATGGAGAATGCTGATTACCTCCTCGACAAAGAAAAGACGGCTAACTTAGAGTATGCGAAAAAAGAAGAAGCAAAATTCCAACCGATGGGAAAATACTTTACTATTTTCAATGAAAATACGGGCATGTGGCTTCGGTTTAAAATTAAAAATGGAGAGGATAAAAGACAAGAATGGATTGCTGTTCCCGCATTTACCTTCTTCGGAGAAAAATATATTCTCCACAAGGTTTGTAGCGACAAATTAGAAGTATTCTCGGCAGGAAGATCTATTCCAGAATCGGATAGAAGAGTTTACAGAAAACATTCTCTTCATTCCTTTTTGATTTCCCTATCGCCGGGGGAAGAGTGCAGTTTCTTTCTCTATACAGATGATAAAAATTTTAATTACCCAAATTTCATTATGCAAACTAAAGAAAGTTATTCGAATTACGAATATTATCTTTCTATGTATCAAGGAGCTTTCATTGGAATCGGATTAATGCTATTCTTTTACAATCTTTTTTTACTATTCTTCACCAAAGACAAGGCATATCTTTATTATATTCTATTTGTATTTTTACATATTGGTTTTCAAACTTTTTATTATAGAGTCTTGAATGAACATAATATCATTCTCTCAAATAATTTCTTGAATTTTTGGATTTCTACTTGTATGTGTTTTGTTCCGCCATCCTTAATTTTATTTGCAAATACACTTTTGCAAATAAATGATAAATATCCAAAAGTAAATATAGTATTTAAACTTATAATTGCTATCAATTTACTATCCTATATTCCAATGGTAATTTACGGATTCGAGACGACTACTCACTCCATTACATTCCTAATCACAATTTTCCTACTTCCTTATCTTGGGATTAAAGAATGGGTGCGAGGAAATCGATCTGCAAGGTATTTTACAATTGCTTGGTTTACTTATTGTATCTTTGTATCCACAGGATATTTGAATGGACTCATGCATGTTCCCGTTCCCTGGAAGTATTCCTATGTTATGTTCTATCCAATCCTATTCGGTTCTGCGTTGGAAATGACTCTTTTCTCCTTAGCGTTAGGCGATAGATATAACCAAATCCAGAAGCGAAATGAATCGCAGGCAATTCAGCTTTTACAGGATCAATTGACCTTAGAAGAAGAGCGTCATGCCAGACGTAAAATTGAAATGAACTTACTTAAGACCATCATTCAACCTCATTTTCTTATGAACTCTTTAAATACTCTTGTGGGGCTAATCTGGGAAAGCCCCAAGAAAGCTTCCGATATGATTGTCGCTTTAGGAGCAGAAGTTCGTAATATTTTAGAAATTCCTGATGTAAAAGAAGTTACTATAGATAAAGAATTAGAATTTTGTCAGGCTTACTTAAAGATCATGTCTCTTCGCTTAGAGGAAAACTACCTATTAACCACCGAAGGCTTAAGTGGAAATGAGAAAGTCCCTCCTCTCTTGTTTCACACTCTCATCGAAAATGCATTTACCCATGCCAAAGGAAATTATTCAGGACTCAAATTTCATCTTCGTAAAGAACTCACAACTAATTCCCTACTCTATACTTTTACATCCACCTCCTCTGAAAAAAATTCCACTCCCTCTAACCGCCAGGGCATCGGTACAAAATACATCCGAACCGCCCTAGAAGAATTTGCCCCCGGTCGTTGGACTGTGGATCAATTCTACGAAAATGGATACTGGGTTGTAAAGGTGGAGGTGATGAATGGTTAATTTTTCGCTTGAGAATTTTCTTAATCAGTTTTATTATAGAGATATGGAAGAAATGCAAATCACTTTAATAAAGAAAACAATCAAAAATTTTTTTCCTGATTCGGAAATTATGCTTTTTGGTTCTCGTGCACGCAAAGAAAGCAACGCAAAAAGTGATTATGATATATTAATTAAAATATCTGAAACACTATCCATTCGTGAAAAAGTAACTCTATCCGAAAAAATTAGAAAAGTATTAGCTCAATCCAAAATTGATTCAGACATCATTATAAAAACAGAAGCCGAGCTTCAAAAACAAAGTAAATTACATGGTCATTTAATTCGTACTATAATGAATGAGTTAATTCCAGTATGAACCAAGATAAAAAGCAAAATATTCTAAACTGGTTTGCAAAAGCTGATGAAGACTTATATGCGACTGAAATTTTATTTAAGCATGATCCCAATTTCGTTCTAAATGTTATTGGCTTTCATTGCCAACAATCAGTAGAAAAATATTTAAAGGCATTTTTAATTTTTAAGGAGCACGATTTCGATTACAAACATAATCTAAATTACCTTCTCAATTTATGCTCGGACTTTGACATAGAATTTAAAGATATTGAAGTTGGCAATCTAAGTAGATTTGCGGTAGATCAGCGTTATCCTGATGAAACCTATGAACCAAATTTAGAAGAAGCATCAGGATACCTGGAAATTGCCAAAGCAATAAAAAAGTTAGTGCGAAGTAAAATTTTGTTCGATTAAACTAACTCTGACCGTTTGTTCCCAATTTCGACCGTTTATTCTCGAACCCTTGACAAATAAAAATTATGGTGTAATGCTTGGTGTCTAAACTCACTATGAAAGATTTACAAAAAGAAAACAAAGCGTTACTCAAAATTTTAATCATTGAAGATGAGCCAGTATCCGCCAGATTTATTGAATCGAGAGTTAGAAAGTATTTTGCAAAAAAGAAAATATCTATCTTTCGAGAAAAAAGTTTGCTCGGGGCAGAGGCATTTTTAGAAGAAAAAGAAGTCAATTTAGTTTTACTCGATCTCCAACTTTACGGCGAAGACTCATTATCCGTAGCAGAGAATTTAAAAAATCATAACATTCAAATCATTATCATCTCAGGGCGACTCGAAAAAGCAATTGATGCGTTTGAATTTTCGGTTCTCGATTTTGTCCCAAAGCCAATAGACGAAGAGCGACTTTTCTTAGCTCTAGATAAATTCAAAGAAAAAACTAAATGGAAAAAAAATGGAAAGTATCTTCTCTGTAAGACTGACGAGGAAATTAAACTTTTACCTTTCTCAGAAATCATCTACCTGAGAGGAGAAGGAAAAAAGACAATCATCTACTCGAAGAAACATCTTCCCATTACCTTAAAAAAGAATTTAAACGCAGTCAGCCAAAATCTACCCGAAAATTTCTATCGAATCCACAAATCCTATATCACCAGAATTGAGTATATTGATTCTATTCGTTTAAAACCCGAAATCGTTGCAGTTCTCAAGAACAAAGAAAGTATTCCTATTTCCAGAAGAATGCTTGTCGAGCTTCAAAGTATAATCTAAATCCTACTACACTTTCTTTTAGCAAATGCGTCTCATCGCAATTCGCATTCATAAATCTGTATTTATTTATTCATAAAATCATAAAAATGTTGTCTCAAAAGAAATAGAATCAATTATAACTTAAACATATGAACATCAGGGCTTTTGGGAAGACGGATATAGGAATTATTCGAGAAAACAACGAAGATAATTTTCTTATCATGGATATTGGCACTAGCAAAGAAGGAGACATTAAGAATCCTACTTCAACAGAAAATGGAATCATGCTCTTAGTAGCAGATGGAATGGGCGGAGCCGTAGCCGGTGAAACTGCCTCTCTTATCATGGTAACCGAATCTGCCAAATATCTCCAAAACCACAAATCAGCTAAACCCGAAGATGTCGCCCGAGAATGTCTTTTAGTTGCCCATGACCAATGCCATCGAATGATCAAATTAAACCCCGGTCTTATGGGTATGGGAACTGTAGCAACCGTTGCCATTGTTAAAGGAAACGAGCTTTCCATTTCACAAATTGGTGATACAAGGCTTTATATCTACCGCGATAAAACTCTCATTCAAGTAACAGAAGACCAAAACTTTGTATCCGAGTTAGTCCGAATTGGAATTATCACTCCCGAACAGGCAATAATCCATCCACAACGAAATGCTGTTACCCAGGCTGTAGGCTCTATTGAGCCAATCATTCCAGTAGATTATTCACAGGAGCTTGCCCCAGGAGATAAATTATTACTTTGCAGTGATGGATTAAATGCTATGATTAGCGATATGGAAATTCAACTCCTACTCGAAAGTAGTAAAAATCTGGAAGTCGTTGTAGATAACCTAATCTTTGCCGCCAAGGACAGTGGGGGTCACGATAATATTACTATCATTTTAGCAGAGGTTACAGACTAAAAATGAAATCCTATTACATTGATTCAGAAGATATTAAACTCCATGTTCTAGCAGAAGACCCAAAGGACAATAAAGAGACTATTCTCTTTTTACATGGCTATCCTGATACATCTTCTAGCTGGCAAAAACAATTTGAATACTTTAAAGATAAATACAGAGTTGCCGCATTCGATTTAAGAGGAATTAAAAACCCATTCCAAGATCAACTTCCAACTAGCTTTCAAATGCAAAATCTAATGGAAGATTTGGACAATGTAATTGAATTTCTAGTCGGCTCTAATGGTAAAGTTCATCTTGTGGGACATGATTGGGGCTCTGTTATATCCTGGTGTTATATTTCTGATCCAAATAACTTAAAAAGAGTCTTTACCTTTACTTCTATTAGTTGTCCTCATCCAAAATTATTTTACAATAATGTATTCGGAAAACTTTTAAGCTGGGATTTTCCTGAAATGCAAAAATCTCTCGATCAAATCTCAAAGTCCTGGTATATTCTTCTCTTTCAAATTCCAGTTCTTCCTGAATTAATATGGACTACTGTTGGTGAGCCTATTTGGAAAAAAGTCCTCACAGCTGCGAATGTCCCTGACTCGGATGATATGTTTCACTTCACTAAAGAGAAAATTTTAGAAAGCACGCTGGGTAATATCAACCTTTACCGCGATATTCTAAAAAATTGGGGTGCTCACCTACCCGAACTTCCAAAGGAAAAAATCCTTCTTCCCATCACTGTTATCATTCCCGAAAACGATGCTGCCCTGTCTCCAATGCTTTATGAAGGTACAAAGGAATTTTTCCCGAACGCAGACCTGCAAACTCTACAGGCAAATCACTGGGTTCATCGTGAAAAACCCTACCATGTAAACCAGATCATTGAAAAATTCCTGAGAGATTTTATGAAGAACTCGGATATTTATTTTCATGCTGAATGGGATACTGGAAATCTTAGCTCGGGAGAAATTCTTATCCAGCTTAAAAAGAAAATGGCTGCCATGAATCCGGGGAGTATTCTGAGGTTAAAATCGAAAGAGTCTGGTTTAAAGGATGCGCTATTTTCGTGGTCACTCTTGACTGGAAATAAGCTTTTAAAATCGAAAGAGTCTGAATTTTATATTAAAAGAAAGTAAAAATAAGAAACGCGGATAACTTTTTCAAATTATCCGCGTTTAATTTATAATCAATTACTTGTTAAGTGATTATTTTTTTGCAGGTGCTTTTGCAGGTGTTTTAGCAGGTGTCTTAGCATCTTTAGCAGGCTCAGTTTTAGCTGGCTCAGAAGCTGCAGGCGCAGGAGCTGTTTCTTCTGGTGTTGAAGAGCAATATCCTAAGCTGATGATTAAAACTACTAGTAATGAAGCAATAACTTTTTTCATTAAATTCTCCTTAATGGTTTTAAGGTACTATTTTTTTTGTAGGCATTTAAATCAACTTAATTTTAACCCAAAAGAAAGTTTTATTTCAGGTTTCATACCTCAAAATTAGACTTGCTCTAAGTAAGACCTGACGACTTCTTTCATGACAGCAAGCCCTATTCCCATCGCATCTTCATCAAAATCAAACTTTGAACTATGATGAGGATTCACAAATCCCTTTTGAGCATTACGAGAGCCAATAAAGAAATAACAACCGGGAACCTTGATTAAAAAAGCAGAGAAGTCTTCTCCTCCCATTGTTCGCACTTCCTCTTCTGTCACTGAATTTTTCCCAAGTATCTTTTCTGATGCAGCGCGAACTATATTTGCCATAGCGGGGTCATTGATTGTTGGCCTATCTACTCTTTTATATATAATATCTGCTTTCGCTCCAAAGCTTTCCGCGATTCCTGTTACGAGTCGCTTTAATTTTTCAGGGACTTCTTCATAAACTTTTTTAGAATAAGTGCGAACAGTTCCTGTCATTTCTACTGATTCTGATATTACATTGAATGCTTTGCCTGCATGTATGGTTCCGACAGTGACAACACAGGGCTCTAGTGGATCTACACTTCTAGAAACAATGGTCTGTAAGGCAGTGATGATATGGGCGGATACAACAATTGGATCTACTGTATGTTGTGGCATTGCTCCGTGACCACTTATTCCTGTAACAATAATTTTAAACTCATCGACAGAAGCCATCATAGTTCCATCGACTACTCCCACTTTACCAATATCCACATGATTCCAAACATGAAGAGCGAAGGCTGCGTCTACTTTGTATTTTTCAAGAATTCCTTCTTCGATCATCTTATCAGCCCCACTTCCCCCTTCCTCTGCCGGTTGAAAGACTAATAACACTTTGCCTTTAGGAATAATTGATTTTATATCCTGTTTAATCTCTTCCGCAAATCCCATTAGAACAGAAGTATGACCATCATGACCACAGGCATGCATTATACCATCTGTCTGAGAGATATAATCGGTAGTATTCTCCTCGTGAATCGGAAGAGCATCCATATCAGCACGGACTAATACTGTTTTACCGGGAATCCCGGAATCAATTAAACTAACAATTCCAGTTTTCGCAATTTTATCCTGAAAGATAAATCCCAGTTTTTTTAAATGCGCCTTTACAAACTCTGCCGTTTTTTCTTCTTCATACTTAAGCTCCGGCTTACTATGAATAGCCCGTCGATACTTTACTAATTCTTTTTGTCTTTCATCTGATATGTTCATTGAATTTTCCTTTTTTTACCACGGTTGGCTTTAAAAGATTACCACCGATGAACACAGATAACAGAACGATAAAAGATACGATAACGGAATTAATCCCATCGGCATTTATCGGTGCTCTCGGTGTCCATCGGTGGTAATCTTTAAATTCTTTTTATATCACCCTACTATAATTTTCTAATCCCTGTTTCCATACTTGGACACCGCAGTATTTATCTCCTTCGGGGCAATAGGGTTTTTGTTCACCCATTTGCCGTATGCCGCAGGGGGCTTTGATCCATTTTGCGATTTCTGGATTTACTTTTTGGACATCGGTAACTTCATTTAAGGATGCATAAAATATTTCTTCCTGTGCATTATAACAAAGTCTAGATCTCCATTTATGATGTAGGTTAAGTAAATCCCCGCTCTCATAAAAGCGAATTGGAATTGCATTTGGTAATAAATAAGTAGCATATTCTTTGTTCTTACACACTTCCAGGAAACGATTGACTCGTTCAAATATTCCATTCATGCGCTTTGTATATTCATCAAATAACACCGGATACTTTTCAATAACCACAGGAGTGATATAATCTGGCTTACCCGCATATTGAGCGAGTAATACAGGACGGGCACCGGGAACCATTCTATGTCTTTGGTCTTGACTATCTGCAGTATGAGAAATTCTTTTCTTAAATGTATAATGCACCTGGGAAAGAGATCTCGAAACAGGGCTAAGTGTAGTTTCATTTAGAGTAGAAGTAAGATGTTTATTCTCAAGTGGGGATAATACAAGTTTAACTGCATCTGAATCACTTAACTTTGATTTGGGAACACCTAATACAGCACGAACTGAGGAAGCAAGGACTTCGGTTGCATTTGGATTATGAGCGACTAATCTTGAGTATCTCCCTTTCATATCCGAATCAAATTCTTCTAGAAAGTCTTTGGCATACTCTTTATTATAAGGAGAAGTTGAAGAAAACACATTTTGAAAGAATTTGTATTCGGTTGTTTCTTCTAAAGGAATTGGGTCATCCATTTCCTCTACATAGAGAGGATCAATTTCTTTTACTGCTTCAATCATCTGGCTAACAACCATTCTCTGCTCTTCAGGAACATCAAATGTATTCATAAGCCTGTGATACCTGTGCAGAGTAAGACCATTAATCGTATGAAACAAATAGGTATGAGTCGCTAGCGGCAATAGGTAACGCGCAACTTCTAAGCTTTTTTTCTTAATTGGATCTTGCCATTTTTCAGGATACTCTGCACGTGCTTTGTAAATGGCAAAATATTCCTTTGCGATATAAGGATTTAACCTTTCTATAAAATCGAAATAAGCATCTGAACTGTAATTCACTGCATCGAGATAAAGCTCCAATTCTTTTTCGGAGAGATCTTGCGGAATATAGTAATTTTCCCGCTTCACTTCTACATAACGCTGACTCACCTGCTCTGAATTGTAGAATGGATGAGAGTGTAAAAACGACCATACGAATTGACGCGATACCTTATCGAGCGTAAATATAAATTGTGGATGTTGTCTTGTTGTTAAATGCCCCGCCTTCTTAGTAGACTTGGCAACTCGATCTCTTATTTCTATGGACTTTTCCGATTTCACCATATCTTCTGGAAGTAAAATTCCTTTTGAAGAATAACAAGTTCTAGCACTAGCAATGGCTAAGTTGAATGGATTACGACTATAATCGATTAGGTTTACAATTGGTTTAGTTGGATTCATTGGTTTCTCTAACTCTTTAAGGAAAAAAATTATGTCTTAAAATACAAGAATTATTCTATGTTCAATTTTTAAAAAACAAAGACAAAATGAAGTTTTTTAACTAATACCTACGACAATGTTGCATTGTACGGTTCTCTGAATACATTTGACATGCCAAGTTGAGGGCATAGAGTAAAATTGGTGTTGATTCACTGCCGATTTGTTTTTGAACTATTTTATATGAGATAAAATACTTTTAAATAAATCATTAGAAATATAAAATCCAGCTTTTTCTTTCAACAGGATAATCTCAGATTCTAAATCTAAAATATCTTTTTGTTTATATGCTTTTAATAATATACCGACGACTCCTACAGGTTTTATCCCCATTGATATGGCAACCTGTCTTGCATTTCGCTCATCAATCAAAATAGACTCTTGTTCAAGCTCTAATGCTAATGAGATAGCTTCCGACTCTCCGAAATCCAATTGCTGTGATAGAAGTTTAAATACTTTATGGTCAGAAATTTTTTGTATAGTCAACCATCCAGCATCAAGGGAACTCATGATACTCCTTGAACCGGGTAAATCAAGGTCAGCCTTTAATTCTGTTAACACTCCTCAGGGATAATAACTTTTGAGAATTGTCTTTATAATAATTCAAGGCGGTTTATAATCGCAAGATTTAAAATAGGAGAAGTATTGCTAACTATTTGCATAAAGTAAATCTTGACTGAACTCTTCCTCTGTATAATTGCGTGAAATATTTTTAAATGTTAAAAGAATACCGAATTTATATTTACTCAAACCAGCAAGCTGTCTTGCAATTCCAAAGCTAAGATACCCATTTGCATAAAGATCGACTGCTAGGATATTTTTTAGTTCCTGTTCTATGTCTTTCTTGCTTCAGTTCAGATGAAAGCGGAATTTTAGGATAGCAAAAATAAGCTAAGCTCCAGAGGATAAAAAGGAGAATAGCGATGGAAAAAGTAAAAGAGAGAACGAGAAGGTCTTGGAATGCA
>Ga0075163_10000622_pt1 | contig 46037 bp, 25 predicted proteins | sample JI1023141ADNA_FD_71478 | JGI IMG/M metagenome (GOLD analysis project Ga0075163, IMG submission 71478) | Wastewater effluent complex algal communities from Wisconsin, to seasonally profile nutrient transformation and Carbon sequestration -... | ecosystem: Engineered > WWTP > Effluent > Algae...
CTACAAAACTGGAAGCAACCTTGGGTTAGAGCGAAGTACAAAGCCACTATGAGCGTGTGTTGAAAATGGAAATACAGACAAAAGAAAAACCCGTCTGTGCGCCCTACGTTTTGAGGAGTGGAGCGACTACAAAACTGGAAGCAACCTTGGGTTAGAGCGAAGTACAAAGCCACTATGAGCGTGTGTTGAAAATGGAAATACAGACAAAAGAAAAACCCGTCTCGTGGTGGGAGATAGGGTTTTTCTTTTCTACCGCTGTTAGAACACTGGCGTTGCTACGTAGCGAAGTGTCGTCGTATAGTCGTCACCCGCTTCTTGCAATGCTGTGATCTGTGCTTGGTACCCAATGCGTGCTGTTCCGATTCCTGATGTAGAACCGTCTGAAGGACCATTGTGTCCCATGATCGCGATAGGGCTTGTACTCGGTGACACCCACTGGTCTGAGCCGAAATTGTTTCCAGCTGCAGTTCGTGGTGTTACTGATGCATCACTTGATGTGATACCCCAATGACCGTACGTTGCTGTATCTGCTATAAGTCCTGATGGTCCCTGCCAACCAGTTGGCGTGTTGGTGTTTGAACCATTCACGAAACCGTCGATAGTTGCACCAGTTGTTGACTGAAGCGGTCCAGTTTGTACAACAGTCACAGTGTAGCCTGAAGCGGCGTTTGTTGTGACTGCGAGGTCATGCGCTAGTACCTTTGACTGACCAATGGAAAGCGTTCCAAATGGAAGTGTGTTACTTGTCGTTGTTGCTCCTGTTGTGGTAGGACTGCTGTTCACGGATGAACTAGCATTTACTCCAGAAACAGTGAACGTAAGCGAGGTATCAACACTTGCTGAAACGTTAACTTGATCTACAATCGCGACACGTACCTGACCTGAGTCTGGCATTGAGCCTGCGATGTCAATGACATACGTTGTTGTTGTCGAAGACGGATTAGTTATCTGTGAATCACCTGTACCACCAGAGAGTGCATTTGTACCAATTTCAATTGAGAAAGCGGTCGATGATGCCTGACTGACGTTACTTGGTGATGTAAAGGTAATTATCTGACTCGATGTACTCACACCCCATATACCTGTTCCGTTTGATCCTGAGAGTGTTTGCTCAGTGCCTGATGCAGTAAGATCGAAATCTTCTACACCGAGAGACGGGAGCGTAAACCCTACAGGGAACGTGATTTGGATTGTCTGACCCGCTGCCATACCGTTTGGCGAAGTGAACGCGACGGTGTGGTTTGAAGCAAGACTAGGAGCTGAGCTTGACAACGTATCGCTTGCGCTCGTGATCGATGCTGCTTCCGCCGTTCGGAAGAGTGTTGGGAGGCCTGTGCTCCATAGGAAGAGCGCCATTCCAACCAGCATCGCTACAGCCTGTAGAGTTCCCACGGTTTTTGCCGTGTGGATCATAGGCTTTACGTTGTATTACTTGATACGTCGGCTCTGCTAATTGAGGGGTATGAATGTCGTGCTCTTTCGACATATACACATACCCTAGAAACGCGAGAGTCTCCACCCCTCTTCGTTCACTATCGACGTACCACACCCACACAACAACACTCGGCTGTTGGTATTGGTGGAATATTACTTCCACAGAAGCGCATCTCTCACATGTATGAGATGGGCTCCTATGTGTGGTGTGCATATTGATTGTAGCGTATGCAGAAAAACTTATTGGCGACTTATGCACAAAAAATTGCTGCAATACACTTTTTCAATTTCAATATGAATATACATGCACAAATTTTCATGCACTGCATACAAAACTAACCGGTCCAGTTGAATAGCAAGATGGAGAAATCTTCAAGACCAACACGAGCATTCTGATTAATATCAGCTGGTGGGTTTGAATTCCCTCCCGGTGTACCCCACCAAAAAACAAGTATAGAGAAGTCAACAAGATTAACTTTACCATCACGATTGAGATCGGAGTTTGATGTAGCCTTCCCTTCTACTCCAATAAAGAGCTGCAAAATGGATCCGTACGTACTCTCACGCTTTAGTGAGCCGCTACCGTCGATAAAACGAGCCTTGGCAGTATGTGTTGCTGCGGTGAGCCCTGCGGTATTGAGTTCAACAGCATACCTTCCAGACGCATCTGATGTTGTGGTAAGCGTACGAGCACCATTATCAATAGAGACCTCCACAGAAACGCTAGGCGCGGTCTGACCTTCTATACGAATAACATCGCCTGGATTTGCCTGAGGTGTGAGTGTTCGTATGGTTGGTGGAAGCATAATGCCACTCACATTTGTAACCGCCCCCTGCGTCACATCAAATGTTGTAGTGAAGGTAGATGAACGAACACTATTGATGTCATTTGCCCAAAAACTGAATGATGCTGTACCAGGCTCAGTTTCAAGATTAAAAATAAATTCACCTCGTGAGTTAGTTCGCACGGTACCAATTGAGTCACCGTCCTCGAGAATGTTTACGGTTACATTCGGATACCCCTTACCCTGCAGTGTTACCTCCGTGTCACCAAGAACATCGTCACGCCCTCCGGAGCCTGAGCTACCACCTCCCCCGCTTGAACCACCTCCTGCATCAGCAGTTTCAGCAGTGCAGTCAGCTGCACAAAAGTCATCATTATCATTGTTGCCATCATCACATTGTTCACCAAACAGGGTTTGCAATATTGCGTCACCACAGTACGCAGCCCATCTACACTCAGACGTGCACTGTCTACCGAGTATCGTTGTGCTGTACTCACCAGTATCGGTCGGAGTGTCACAATCTTCACCTGAGTTAATGATAAGGTCTCCACAGATACTAATGAGGAGCGTCGTCGTTGCAACAACAGTTTGCGTCTGAGCGCGAGCGGGCGCACTTGTTGAAGCGAGCACGAAGAAGGCAATCATTGTGGCGACACCACAGTACTGCAATACAGATACAAATCGCATGCTAGCGTCCTCGCTTAAGTGCAATGATACGAACGACCACAAATCCTATGAGGATAAGCCCGAAGAGGAATGGGACTATAACAGAAAGCTTGTGTGGTAATGAAAGTCCAAGGAATCCAAATCCTGCAGCATCAAGGGTTCCGTATGGCAAAATGTTTACATTCACCTCACCAGAAAGTTTTACTTCGTCACCATTTTTGATTTCAAAGCGAGCGAGGTAACTACCTTGAGGCAAACGTGTAGGGAGCTCAGCGTAGACAGTATCAGTCATGAAAGGGTCGACAGTAGCAATCTTTCCTTTCTTATTCGTTTCATCAAGAAGGACATTTCCTTGAAGATCATAAATACGGAAAACAACATCAGAAGGCGCTACGGGCACGTTTCCGGTATTTTCAATAAGCATCTCGAAACGAATTTTTCCAGGGAAATACAACCAGCCTACTTTATGCCCTTCATTGAGATCAGAGATTCCTATTCGTCTTACTTTAAAATCGAAAATTTCTTTATCGATAACATTGAGATCAACATCAATTTGTGCTCCGAGAGAAATATTTACACCCGCCCCCGCTGGAGCACCGTCAGGCGTGCCCGTCTTGATGCGAATATTACCTTTATAGGATTTGAAGTCAGCATCATCAGGTACAGTCACGCGCACAGTCATTGGTACTTTCTGCTCACCACGCGGAAGTATGAATTCATTTCCCTCCTGTATGGTGAACCATTCATTGATACCAGGAACATCGATATTAATTGTTGCCTTGAGCTCAGAAGTTGGATCACTACGTACGATGTAAATGAGCTGTTCGTACACTGAATTACGAGTAAGGCTTGTGTTCGTTACATACGGCGGGGTAATACCAAAACCAGCATAGGCCGTATTAAAAAAGCCAATGAAAAAGAGCGTCGTGAGAACAAGGGTTCGAGCTATAACCTTCATTATTGAAATACACACGTAAAGCCTTTACGCATGTACATCAATTATCACGGACGACATCCGATAACGCAAGAAGCCACCGTTGAATAACAGTGGCTTCTTTGAGTGCTGTACGCTATTTTACCAGAATGCTGACTCTCCTTGTACTGCGTAGAATGTGTTCTGTCCGTAGTAGTCACCCGCAAAGGTTACTGATGCTGGTACACGGATACCCCAGTATGCATTGTTGGTAGCCTGTGTAGAGGTAGATGTAGACTTTGGAACGTTGACTTCGATCTGCTGAACGGTTGATGATGAAAGTGCTACAGCTGATGCATATGTTACTGTACCTGTCGCAAATCGCTGTTCAGACTCAGGAATTGTCGATGTGGATGAATTCGGACAAAGCGTGCTTGAGGTGTATGAGGTACACATCGATTCACCTTCTACACTCTTATCGAGACCTACGTTACCAGTTGCAGAAACTGTTGTTGTTGCAACGAGAGGGTCGTTTTGTTGACCTGGCTCGAGTGCACCGTACGGGATAGTGAGTGTATTGAGTGCAAATGCGAGGAAGCTTCTCACCTCAACACCGACTGTTGACTCGTAGAGTGAACCAGTAGCGTTGTCGTCATCAATTGCTTGTACCTGCGCAAGCCAGTTCTGAGTTGGATATTGCGTCGACGTTGCAGTTCCATCTGTAGGGTCAGCGATGTACCAAAGTGGGAATGTACAGTCGTATACAACACTTGTGTCTGATGATCCTGTGCATGATGTAGAAGACGCAGTACACGATAGGTTCCATGTAGAAGTTGCGACCGCACTATTGTAACAGTTGTTTGCATTGAAGGCACCTGCTGAAATGAGACACGTCGTCGATCCTACACCTGAGCGATAGATACTGAGGTCGTAGCCAGTAATTTCACTTGTTGTAGCTGCTGTATAGCAACTATTGTTATCAGTTGCGGTAAATTGAAGAGTAAATCCAGTGGTTTGTGATGACTCAACGGTGAGGTATAGATCCGTACCAGATGCTTGCACAAGAGATATGAGAGCAGGTGTAACTGCTGGAGCAACATTGTTTACCGTAAGAGTTGAGTCAGTTCCATGAGCGCCTCCTGTTGCCTCGTGGCCATGGTTATCAATTACGTAACCGTATGCGCTGTAGTCCTGATCCTGAGTAGGAATAACAATTGTATACGTAGCTGTAGCGTTTGAGCTAGCAAGGACAGTTGTCGAACCAAGTGTAGTACCAGTACATGAATCTGTAGTTGTGCTGAATCCAGCTGATGCACACACTATGAGCTTAACCGTATCCTGTGTGCCTGTAGTATCGGCATCTGAAGACGTGGAGTTGAACGTAACTGTTGTACCAGGATCTGCTGGTGATGTGTCAGAGAAGAGCGAGAACGAAGGACGATGGTTCACGAAGAATGGTGAAGAGTTTGTTGCGTTTGTACCCTGTGTATAAAGGCTGTTACAGCGAGGGGTTCCTGAGTTTGCGTCACAAATCCAACCAAACCATGCATTTGACTCAGACCAAGCCTCAAGTGTTGTGGTCGCTGCTGTTGCGAGTGCTCCACTAGTTGTAGTACCTGAACGAGCCCATTGGATACCAGAGGTACATGTAGGAGGAGCGCTCGAATTTGGTGTTGGTGTAGCACTTGTGCTGCAGATGAGGAGCCAGTAGTCTTCTGAGTTTGAATCAGTACCGATAGCCTGCCATGACACTACGTCTCCAGAATTAGTAGGAGTTGTTGTAGAAGACTCTATTATTTCGGTTGTGCTCGCTGTCCAGAAAGGAGCAGTGTTCAAAACTGTCACTGAAGTAGTCGCTACATCCTGAGCAACCACACTTGGCACATACTGTGCTCCAAGGTTGAAGATGAAAGCGACAGCAAAAACGAATATGCCGATGAGGGATGCATAGACTGAAATCTTGCCCGCCGTACGCAAATGGTCAGTGCTATAAGACATACATTAAGAACTTAAATACTATTGTAGCGTGGATATTTTTTGTGGACACGAAGTTATACACAGGATTACTCATAACGGATTGCATCGAGTGGATTAAGTGCAGCTGCGCGACTCGCTGGAAAAATACCCGTAAGATATCCGACACAGGCAGAGAATAAACTAATGAATGTAAGAAACCACATTGGAAATGCAAAGAGTTTTACCGCCTGACCACCAAACTGTGAGGCGGCGAAATTCAACATGAAATTCACAACAAATCCCAAGGTTATCCCCATGAGAACTCCCGAAAGCCCTCCAAGGAAACCCACAACAACAGACTCAGAAATAAACAAAAGCTTTACATCACTCGGAGAAGCGCCGAGTGTACGCATAATTCCAATCTCCTTTGTTCGCTCAAGGAGCGTAACGGTCATGGTGTTAAACATACCGATTGCTGATACCACGAGCGCAATACCACCGAACACTGCGAGAGTTGCCTGTATACCTTGGAAAATCTTTGATGCCTGCTCTACCGTTTTTGAAAGCGCTGTAACACGATATCCAAGTTTAATGAGTGCCTCTTCAGTAGCATCAAGAAATTCATTTGAGACAACTTTTACCTGTGCGCGGTCATACTCTTCTATGCCGACGTAGTTCCTAAGCTCTGGCAACATCACGAGCGCGTTGAGCACACCCTCTTCCTTTGTAATACCCTTAACAATATACTTTTTTTCAATATTCACCTCATTTATTGCATCACTCCCATCCTCTGCTGGGATAAGGAGACGAAATGAAACCTCCTGGCCGATGAAAGCCTTTGGATCTTCAGCGCCAAAAAGCTTCAGTACTGCGGGAGAAAGCATCACCTCATTTGCGCTACCGATATCCTCCTCACCAAAGACCGTACCTGCAGAAGCCGTAATACCTGCATACCGTAGGTATGCAGGTTCTGCGCCCTGAAGAAAAACGTTTCCCGTAAGACCCTTATAGGTCACAAGAGCAGGAAATCGAGCGAGTGGTGCAGCATCTTCAATGTATTCATTTTCCTCAAATGACTTAATGACTTCATCAGTTATCGAAAGATTGCGTGCACCAGTCGCAGACACACCAAGCGAGAGGAGGCTATCGCCGAAGACAATCTGCTCGAGAATAATCTGCTGAAGTCCAAATCCAAGACCTACAAGCACTACAACCGCACCAGTACCCACACCCATACCCAAAATCGTGAGCCACGTACGAAGTGGGTTTGTTTTAAACATACGAGTTGACAGACGAGCGAGATCGGCGACTTGCATATCAATTCTTGTAACTTACATCAACACCAAGCGCAATCAGTTTTTCCATATATCTGGTGATATCATCAGCAATCGATTCTCGGAGACCAAGTCCCCCTTCCCGTTCTTTGTCCATTAAACGCTTATTGAACTCAGATTCTCCATCGATACCTGCGAGGCGATCAGCGATCATTTCGGTGAGATTTTCACTCGCTCGTTTTGTGAGCATTACACTATGATACGAGAGAAGATATTCTTTTACTCGCTCCGCAAACTTGTGTTGCTCAAAAAATGCTGCGTCCGAATCATTCTTTAGTCGGAAGCGATGAATATCGTCTGATTGTTTGATGATACTTGTAGAAATGGCAGCCATGCGCTCTGCAGTTTCGCGAGGAATCTCAGCACCACCATCCTCGTATTTTTTCATGAGCATTTCGACAAATCTCTTCTTGTGAATCTTTCCTTGTATAAGGAGCGATGTTGCCTTTTCAAGGCGATCGAGCTGGTCGAATGAGTAGTCTTGCGTGAGAAAATTTGTGAGGGACTTCACGCGCAGTGTTTCGATGGAATCATAAGGGAAGAGGCGAGCGAGTTGCTCAAGTTCAGTCACGATAGTCTCCCCTTCCTTCACTGGTTTAATTTGTTTTCGTTGTGGATTTGCAACTTCACGAACAACCCTTCCATCTTTGAGATAATACACGCGATGTGCGTACGAAAGGTGGGCAGCATTATGCGAAACCATGATAATCGTTCGTTGATCAAATGTGTTGATCTCATCAATTTTATCCATAACTTGCTGCGTCGAAACCGAGTCGAGGTTGCCCGTCGGTTCATCTGCGAGAAGAATTTGAGGATCATTCACCATAGACCGAGCCACCGACACACGCTGCTGTTGTCCTCCAGAGAGCATGTTTGGTCGTTTATGGGACACATGCCCTACCCCAAAACGATCGAGGAGCGTCTGCGCTCTACGTTCACGGGTTGCTTTATCAACCCCACAAAAAATCATCGGAAGTGCAACATTGTCGAGAACGGTAAGAGAGCCAATGAGGTTGAACGACTGGAAAATAATACCCATGATGTACCGCTGAAAGTACACACGCTCCTCCGGAGGGTACGAATAGATATCATCACCACGGATAAGGAGTGCCCCGTCTGCGGGAGGGAGTGAACCCTGAATTGCATACATGAGTGTCGACTTACCACATCCAGAAGATCCGAAGAGGATGATGTACTCACCTTCATAAATGTCTGTATTCACACTCTGTAGCGCGCGATACTCATTCGACTTCCCTTTGTTATAGGTGATGTCTAGATTTCTACAGATAATGAGTGGTTTTGCCATACTAGCCGTTTACATTCTTAACCCATCCGAAGGTTGACTCAAAGTTTTCGAGGATAATATCGATGATGTTCTTTTCCTGAATAGGTGTGAAGAGTACGTAATTTTCTGATTTGACCGTGTTCTTTGATTCATCACGACAATCGAGCCAGAATTGATATACCGTAGCTGGAGCAAATTCGACGATAACTTCGACATGCTCTTCTGCATAGCTAATATCCTCAGATTCGATGGTTGTTGGCTCGACACCTCCCGCAATACCTTCTCGGTACGTGAGCGTACAGTAGGAGGGCTCATCCGTGTCCCATTCGATGATAGTCTGAATTCTGGATTCACCTCCTGGAAATATTGTAGATTCGTTCGTTACATTTGAAATGAGTGGTGGCGAAGTATCTTTGACCGTAATAAAGGTGATTGGATTAGACTTTACACGATCACCACCAGCATTTTCCGCAATCACAAAGGCAACGTAACGCGTTCCGAGCGTAAGGTCACTAATTTGCATTTGATGCGTGGAAGCGAGCGTTGGTCGACCGACAGAGTTTTGCGCACCCGTTGTGAGATCCTGATACTCAATAAGTGCTTTTGAAGGAACGGTTGTGTCCCATGCAAGTGTTGCGGAATTTTCCTCAACCTTAACAATACGAAGGTTACGAATATTCGGTACTGAAGCCTTGGTTTTGAAAGTAAAGTCACGACTCTCTCCCTCGATACCAAAAGAGTCTTTTGATTTCACTTTGAAATGATACTCAGTATACGGTTCGAGACCTATAATGCGCACTTCGTGATCTGTGACATTCCCATCGGTTGATGCCTGTGAAAATTCATACTGTCCTTCCACATATACATCAGACGGTGAGAAGAAAACCTCAGAAGATGATTCACGGTCTGTGTTCCACTTTATAAGCGCGCTGGTTGTTTCGGCAATCACTGTTGGAGGACCAACAATGGTGAGATCTTCAGTGATACCTTGTACCGCTTTAACGGTTTCATTAATGATTTCCTGAAGTTTCTCTGGTGAAGTGATCTTTTGAATTTGCTCAATAACTTCCTCAGTTATTTCTGAATCTGTCTTTGTTTGTGATTGTGACTGCGAGTCAGTTTGTGAATCAGACTCTGTTTGCACTGTCTGATTTGTTTCAGTCTGGGTTTCTTTACCCTCACCTTCACCTTCCCCTGACGATGGCGTACCGTCAGTAAGGATTTTGTAGTTCGCAGAAATCCCTTGGTTACCATCTGCATCTGAAGATACGACTCGGAAATAGTACGTGCGTCCCGGTTCAAGATCACTCAGCTCAATCGAATGTTCAGTTCGTTCTACAGTTGGAACATGCACGATGCCGTAGTCTTCTTTCAGACCATAGTTCACGAGGGAATCAGCATCCTCATCAGTCGTCCACGTAATCGTCACTGCGTCTTCAGTCACTCCTGTTATCTGTACATCTGATATCTCTGGTGGATCTGTATCAGCACCATACACAAAAGCAACCTGTTCGCTATACAGTGCAAACACAAAGAGCGACAAGAGTACAGAAATGAACCCACGTTTCATGTATAGCTATAGTGTAGCACTTGATACTTGTGCAGGAGCACCACTGTTCACAGAAATACTCTCTATTTAGTTGTCACCAGTTGCGTAGAAAATATTTTGACCTTGGTGCGCATTTGCACTCACCCCAAATGGAACCTCGAGACCCCAATAGACATCATCAGAGATACCAGGTGCTGTAGTCGTAGGTTTAGCAAGATCAAGTTCATATGCAGTTGTTGTTGTAGAAAGCTGCGTACAGTAGGTACATGCTGCGTACGAGAAGGTTGAGGTTGCAAATATTTGTTCAGATGCAGGAATTGTTGAGGTGAGTCCATCAGTAAGATTTGAACCTTCAATAAGTACATCGATAGCATCGTTTCCAATATTGGTGAATGTTGTCGTTGCGTTATATGAACCGGTATTTGAATTTACCTCGAGTGATCCGTAGTCAATGAGATTATCTGCAGAGAGCGCTCTGAGGCGGAGTAGTTCTACATATGGTGCAGTTTGTGTTGCACTAAGTCCACTCTGATCGAGAATGACCAGCTCAGCACCCCACGATTCTCCTGCATATGTTCCAGCATCTGTCGGATCTGCAAAGTAGTAGAAATCAGCACTACAGACGATATCGCAAGAGTTCCCAGAACAGCTGGTAAATGCACACTGTGACGTTCCAGATCGATAGCAGTCATTAGCGTCTACAGCACATGCTGCGGTTTCTCCTGATCTAAACATGGTTGTCGTTGCTGCAATAATATCAGCATACCCATTTTGATCTGTTACCGTACCCGTTGCATATATTGTTGTTGTCGCTCCAGGGATAAGCGTGATGTCGGAGCCATTATTGAACGTGATGGAGCTAATATTTGGAGCGAATGTGAGTGAAAGCTCTGCAACTTCAGTGTATGAATCAATTGCTGAACCCGCATCTGATACACGGAGACAGTAGGTTGGATCATTTGCATTTGAAGTAACCGTGATTGCATATTCAACTTCGGTATATTCATTACCGTCGAGTGAGAGTATGTTCGTTGTATTTGCCGTATTTTCAATAATTTCACCAGGAACAAATGTACCCTCACCACCAAGAAGGTCAGTAGTTGGATCGTTATTCGCGAACTGTGATGAAGTTGTCATACAGATTGCTGATGTACCACACGATGCTTGCACAGGTACCGCAGTATACGAATTAGACGTAACTGCTTCACAGCTTGGAGAAGAACCTTTTGCTGCATACATGAGGCGATACTGGTCCGAAACGGTAAGACCCGTATTTTCAATAAGGAAACGTGGTCGTATGACCTCACCAACATTTGCTCCAGCGAGCGCTGTATTAAGAGCTGATGCCCAGTTTGCACCACCTGAAACCTGCTCGTACCCGATCGTTGTTGTAGGTTCTGTTCCAAGTGTTGGACGCGCTGTGTAGAAATCCCAACCACCGTTCTGGAACCAGAACGTGAAGCCCATACCTCCTGATGTGTACGTTCCATCTGTTGCAGAAGTAGTTGCAACAAGTGCGTTGTCCTTATAGACAGAGACCGCAATGCTGTCATCTGTACCCCAATCAACTTCAACCTCATACCATCCTGTTGTGTACGCAATAGTTGTTGACGCAAGTATGGTACCGCTCAAATCGTTGTCATCCACACCACGTGAAATTGAAACACGGTCTGTACCACTCACCTGCTCCAGACAAACCGCGTAGTTGTTATTCTGGTTTGACTGTACACCAAACATCGTACATGTCTCATCGAAGCTACCGCCACTCGTATTTATGTACTGGAAGAATCGTACTGTTTGACCTTGTGTTACCGTTGCGCTCGCACTCGTTCGGTAAATACCATCAGTGGTTCTTCCACTTGGATTCGCTGCTTCAAGACCATATGAACCTTGGTATGCAAATGTTGTGTCAGCTGCAAAGAGGGATGTATCACCCGAATACTCGGTTATATTTGTATCTTCGAAGTCGTCAAACACAGGGAATGTTGTCGTTCCAATACCACCATATGCTGCACCTCCGTTTCCGTAGTACACATAGAGTACGGTATCCGCAGATGCGGTGAGTGTAGGCACTTCTACCCATAGCGTTGCTTGTGTAGAAGCGGTGTATGTTTCTCGAGCAAAATTAAGAGATGTTGTACCGCTTACGTCGGTAATTCTAAGATCATCAAAGTCGATCTGCATATCAGCATCATAAGGCACTGGTACTTCGACAACTGCATCTGCGTATGTCACTGCATCTGCATTCGTGACTGTGATGCGCTTTCTCTTTGTCCAGTTCTGATCGTACCACTCAGCATCAGGCACCCCTTCTCCTCCATCATCATCTCTCCAACGGAAGGCTGACTGCTGTGTGAGGAGACAGGTACTGTCATCCCAGCGTATCGAACCACACGCATCGACACCATCACTGTCGAATGCTTCACCGTCGAGATTGCCTCGATGGCTGGTAAACGTCCATGCAGCAGAAGTAGTGCCGACGAGCGCAACGTTTACTCCGCTTATAGCACTTGTTGTTGCAAAGCGAACACCACTCACTACTGCCGAAGCGTTGTAGGTGAGTGTCGTTGAACTTATTGTCATGAGTGCACCTCCGCTTACTGCAAGTTCAAAGTCACCATCCTCGAGCGACGTTACCGTTGTCGTACCACTGAGGACAAGGCCAAATACATCACTATTTCGAAGCGCGTATTGCTGTGCATTAAGCGTTCCGCCAAGTATCTGGAATGAGTATGTGCCGCTACCCTGGTTTGTAATAGTAGTCGTTGCTGCTCCAGTACCAAGGATTTCAAGAGAACCTCCATAGAACGTACTCGTTGCTCCTGCGGCATGTCTCACCGTTACCGCTCGCAACGCACTCACTGCCCCATCAAAGTCCGTTGTTGCACTCCAGTAGTCTGAACCTGTTGATCGACTGTAGTTACCATAGATATAGAGCTCTCCATCAACCCCCGCATTATCTTGCGAGTAGAGTGATGACTGTGTGTCATAGAGTGTCGTCGTTGCGGAGCTATTCCAAAGGCGAATATCGGTATCATTTCCAAGTGTAACGATGTTGTAGACATCGCCACCCGCTGCCTTTGTATTGATGGTGTAGTTTGTGCCAGAAAGAAGATTAATGGTGGTGCCCGTCCACGTTGTTGCACTTCCTCCAACGAGGTTAGTGAATGTTCCGACCACCCCAAGAGATGCCCCGGACTGAAGGGTAAACGCTGTAGCACTCGTAAGTGAGAAGTTTCCAGTCGTCGTGGCACTTCCCGTAATGGTGTACCCACCGAGAGGAGCAGCTATCGACACATTTGTGAAGAGTGACGTTCCTGGTGTGATTACCTCACCAGTATCAGAAGAATTAAAGAGTACTGTTCCTGTTCCATGTACGAAGGAACCTCCCTGGCTTATGAGTGAGCCACCAATTGAAATTGTACTTGTCGGAAGTACCGTTGTTCCGGCATTGAGCGTGAGTGATCCCGTAAGTGACTCAATAGGATCAGTAAACACGAAACTTCCACTTCCAGAAATCGTCACACTTCCGAGGTCAGACGAACTTGCAAATATCGTTGTAGATGCGAGGGTTGAAATCATTCGAATTGTTCCCCCCATATGTGTAAATGTACCGTTGTTTACAAAGTCTCCACCGATAGTAAGTGTCCCTGTTGCAGCAGCAACCGTACCTGAAAGGATTCTGAAATCCTGAGTGGTTGTTGCATTCGTACCCTGATACGTCCACGTACCAGTTCCGTTAAATGTCGTGGTACCGAATGAACCACCTCCCGTTCGTACAGTCGCAGCACCAGTGCTTGTAAAGTACATTGAACCCCCATTCTGAACAAACGAGCCTCCGCTATTTATGAATGAGCGACCGATCGTTGAAGTGCCTGTCGGAAGAGTAACTGCTCCCTGAAGGATGGTGAAATCATTACCAACAGAAAGATTTGCATTCGTTATTGTCCAACTTCCCGATCCGTTGAGCGTAATGTTATAGAAACTCTCTTCGTTTGTATCAATAGTTCTCGACGCTCCAGTCGTCGTAAAGGTAAATGTAGACGTTTCATCATCGAGTGTAGCCCCAGTACCCATAAGCAAGCTGCCGCCGATTGTATGCGTCTCGCTGCCCGTTGCATCAAAAATAGCATTCGTGTAGAGCTCAAGCGTACCATCCTCGGCGGAACCGCCTCCACCACCTGAAACGGTAACGTTTCCTTGTGGCTCAAACTCTTTTCCTGTCCAGACAATGAGCTTCGTATTAGCAGGAAGTGTGAGTGTATCAGGACTACTATCGACTGCGGTAAACGGTATATCTGCATCGTCTGACGAATCCCAAAGCGCCATATCAGCAATGGTAAGTGGATCAGATCCTTCATGACGAACAATGACTCGATTTTCATACAAATCAAGGTTTGCTATTGAGGTGACTGGGTCTTCAGAAACAACTGCAGCTTTTTCTACTTCACCATCAATGTATATGACAAATGAATCACCAGGACTGTACGTGATTCCGGTAAAGGTATATAGACCTGTTCCAGGAGCACAGTTTGTAGTATACGTAGTGAGCCCTGCTACACGTAGTGCAATATTGCTCGAACCATCACAGACGAGCGATGCAGTTGAGCCTTCATCACTGTACACACGACCCGAGAAGTTAAGCGAAGCAGCACTATCGTCCCACACTATGTACCCAGGATCGCCGTCTGGATCCACGTCATATGCTTCCCCATCAATGGCGCCGTTATGATTTGTAAAGCGCCATGAACTGAGTGCAGTTCCAGTAGCCGTAACGTTAAAAGCTAGGCCGCCTGTTGATGTTCCGAATGCATTATTAGTGAAGGTTCTTGCGGGGTTCTGATTAATCGCTGTACCACCTACGGTTATAGCCGTTCCACTTGCTACGCCTACCGTGAAGTCTCCTCGTGAAATATTCGTTACGTTTGGTGTTCCTGAAAATACAAGACCATTTGCATCAAGGTGTGTATATGCGTAGTACGACATCGTTGTTGAAGCACTACCTCCTATTCGCATACTATATGTACCACTACCCTGATTTTGTATTGTTGTTGTTGCTCCTGAAGCACCAAGCACACTCAATCCGCCCCCTTGGTAGAGCACACTACTGCCGTCTGCAATGCGCACATCAACTTGTCGTTCACTTCCTGATAGTGAGGTACCATTGAAGTCCGTTCCGTAACTCCAGTGGTCTGTACCCGTTGTCTTTACATACGACCCGAAGATATAGAGATCACCATTTGTATTTGCATGGTCTTGCGAATAGAGCGAAGCGCCTGAAGCAGTGAGGTATGTAGCTGCATCAGAATTCCATGCCCGAATTTGAGTATTTGTCCCTACTGAAAGCGTGCCGTATGTATCACTCGTTGTGGCGCCATTAATCTCGTACGTATTGCCGCCATAGAGATGGAGTATTGAACCTGACCAAACGGTATCGGCACCTCCCAGATCATTTCTAAACGCAGTACCAACTGCAAGAGCAATGCCCGATGATACGGTGAAATCATTCGCAGCAACAATACGAAGTGTACCTGTTGTGGTGGCATGTTCAGTGAAAGTGAATGAACCGGTACCACTTGCGGTAAAGTTACTGAATGATGATGTACCTGGGGCTATGGTATGTACTCCTGAACCATCAAAGAGCACAGTCCCTCCCGAACCCGTAAAGGTACCATCTCCATCCCAGCTGCCGCCAGCACTAAACAATGCAGTATTACTACCAATAAGCGTTCCGCTTGGATGTATCGTAACTGTGCCATCTACATTTACCACCTGATCACTCGTATCAAATGTAAGCGTTGTTGTTGCGGTCCCTCCCACCGTGAGAGCTCCGAGAATATTGATTCCTATCCCTGCTCCGGTATAGTTGGGTGTTCCACCGCTCGCATTCACGAGAAGGTTGTAGTACGTAGTTCCCAAAACATTTGCACCTGTTGCACCACTGTATCGGACGGTGCTTGTGGATTCATTAAAGGTTCCATTCTCAACAAATACATTTCCGCTTCCAGTAAACACGAGAAGTGACCCGCCCGTTCCAAAGGTATGTCCAGTACCTATAGTTAGCTTGCCACCTATTGTGGTCGTTGCGTTAGAAACTTTTGTTGTTGTTCCCGTCGTACTTCCCGTTCCAAGAACGAGGTTCGAGAACGTCCATGCTGTCGAACCACCGAGCGTGTTTGTATTCGCTATGGTAGTTGTGCCGCCACCAAGAGAGAGTGTTCCGTCCCCTATGAACGAACTATTCAAGAGAGAAATATCACCCGTTCCTGTAAACGTTCCTGTTGCGAGTGTGAGTGTACCCGCAAGTGACAGATTTCCTGCAAGGTTCCATCCACCTCCCACACCGGTGAACGAAAGGTTATTAAGAGCAATGCTCTCCGTACTACTTGAAACAATACCTTTACCTGTCGTTGTTGCAGTGAAGTATACCGTTGATGATGCAGGGACAAATCGTGCACCTGCATTTTGTGTGAGTGAACCTCCTACTGAGTAGGTTGATGTACCAGAACCATCAAACGTAGAACTTGCGCGTAGATACAAAGACCCATCGTACTCAGTAGCTGTTCCAGCACTCTGGAGAGCCACATTCCCAGCAGGAGCAAACGTCTTCCCACGCATTACTTCTAGGCCAGTATTTGCATGCACCGTAAGTGTTCCTGTGGCTGCAGTAAACGGTATGTCTGCATCGTCGGCACTGTCATACGCAAGCATATCTTCAATAGTGAGCGCACTCGTGTCCTCGTGTCGAACAATAACCCTATTCACAATGAGGTCGAGATCTGAAATATCAGCAGTAGGTGTCTTTGTTACAGAGACGGCACGCTCGCCACCTGCGGCACCATTGAGGAAGACCGTGAGTGTTGGATCACCCACAACAGCAACACCAGGGATACTATATGCACCGGAGCCGTCACATGCGCCGTCATACGTACTTCCATTTTCAACGACCACGCGAACAGGAGTTCCCACACCACACGTCGGACTACCGAGCGTAGACGTACCCATTGCGGTATAGACTCTTCCCGAGACCACTATAGTAAGTGAACTATCATCCCATCGTATTGAACCAGGATCACCAGTGTCGTTGTCGTATGATTCCCCGTCAATAGTTCCAGTAGAATTTCTAAACCACCAGTACGAAGAGGGTGTTCCATCGGTTTGCGCAACGTTGAACCCCATAACGTCTCCATAATACGCATACACACTCGTCGTTGCGGGAGATGTAGGAATATTTTCAAGCTCAACCCAGAATGTTGCAGTCGACGACGCAGTGAACGATTCCTCTCGCCAATAGTCAACCGGCTCACCGTCAGACTTTGCAAAACGGACATCGGAGAAATCAGTGTTACAGAGTCCGTTACAGTACATCACCCCACCGCTATCAGTACCAGTTCCATAATTCACGACAATAGGCATCACGTAGCTCGCCTGCGCACCAAGTGTAGTACCAGTGACGACATGCTCCTCACGATAGACACCAGAACGTACTGTTTCCTCCGCTCCCCATGAGGTGCTTGTCGGCGCTGGCGTCACAAACGGACGCACTGCAACCCAGTCGTAATCGGTGTAGCTTCCATAGTGGTTCTGGAGCGCAATTTCGCCGGGAAGTGTGAAGGTACCATCAGAACATGATCGCTTGAGCACATTATCTCGATACATTTCAAATGCAGTGTTACTTGCCGTAACCTGGTAGGTGTACCATTGGTTTGCAAGAGGTTCATCACTATCTGAACCACACCCTGTTCCCGCTGAGAATGTCCAGCCAGTGTAAGGCTGTTCAAGGAAGCCTTGTCCGTTTGCACCTACTCGCGCATCAAATCGTGCCTTGTATCCGCGGTTAGTACCGAAGTCGCCACGGAATACGAGTTCTCCAATGCCGTCTGTTGCATTTCGAGCACGCCATACCACCGAGTTATTAAGGAAGTCATCGTAACCAACTTCAGAACCGAGCGAGACGTGACCATAGTTTCCTGACGTTATACCGCCACCGGCACGCAGGTATCCACCAGTTTCAGTGATAGTTCCGAGTTGTATATCAGCAGTCCATTTTGCGGTATTGATTGAGCCATCATTAAAGTCATCAAAGAAGAGGAAGGTGCTTGTCCCATTCCCGGTACTCACATCACTCGAAGTACCAACATCGGTCAAGAAGGCAACATTTTGAATCTGGAGTGCAGGGTTCAGGTTTACTGTACTACTTGAGAGAGTAATGAGTGAACCACCGACCGCATTGAGGGTGAAGCGTCCATCACGGAGAGACGTAACTGTCGTACTTCCCATAAGATCGATACCGCGTGTGCCGAGGTGCGAAATATCATAGTACTGAGCTTGGAGTGTTGAGTTCATAAGACTAAGCTCGTAAAGACTCGTACTCTCTGAATCAATGGTTGTTGTCGCGCTTCCCGTACCGAGAATCTGAAGTGTCGCACCCGTAAATGACGCAGAAGCATCACGAGCAAAGGAAACAGCGGCCTGGCGAGAACTTCCCCCAAGAGCAGTGCCATCAAAATCTGTTGCGTAACTCCAGTGCTCGGTTCCAGAATTTCGAGCATAGGCACCAAAGATATACAGACTTCCGTCAACTCCGAAATGATCTTGTGAATAGAGTGAACCAGTCGAACTGATATCGTACGCAGTTGCAGTCGCATTCCACGTTGCAATGTGTGTATTTGCCTTCACACGGAGTGTTCCATATGCCTCTAGAGAGCTCGACTTCAAATTCACACTATATGAACCTGATTCAAGTGAGAGTGTTGACCCAGTCCATGTTGTTGATGCCCCGACCGCCGTATGCTGGAAAGCACTACCGACCGCGAGGGTAAGTCCTGGATTAAGGGTAAACTGTCCAACGCTCGTGAGCGTGGTCGTCCCAGTCGTAGTTGCACTACTTGTGATAGTCCAACCACCAGTACTACTGTTGAATGTGAGGTTATGGAGAGAGGAAGAGCCAAGAGAAATTGTTTCTCCAGTATCAGAAGAGTTCAGTGTTACTGTGCCACTATTTGAGAGTATTGATCCTGTGTTGGTGAGTGAACCTCCAATGGTAAATGTACCTGATGGGAACGTTGCAACTCCACCTGTTATCGTCACATCTTCGCTTACCGTCACGTTTGTATCCGTGAACGTTGTTGTACCCGAGCCTGCGATAACAAGGTTATAGAATGATGCATTTGTATCGATACCATGAAGTCCGCTTCCGATGAACTGTACCGTACCGTTATTTGCAGTAAACGACCCTGCAGTATTTGCAAAACTACCTACAATACTGAGCGTGCCCGAAGGAAGAACTACTGTTCCTGCAGTGATCGTGAAATCATTTGATGTTGTGGCAAGGGTGTCCAAAAGTGTGTACGTACCACTTCCACTGAACCGAAGATTGTAAAAAGCATTCGTAAACGCCGTGCCAGTCTGGCGTACTGTTTTAGAACCAGATCCTGTAAATTGCACAGTACCGTTATTGTGTGCGAAGGTACCCGTCGCATTACCGAATGATCCGGCAATTGTTGTTGTACCCGTTGGAAGCGTGACTGTTCCTGTTCCAATAGTGAAATCGTTATTAACGGTGAGTGTTGCTTCTGCGAAAGACCATGCGCCACCTACACCATTAAACGTTACAGTATTAAACGCATCTCCTCCTGCAGTGATTGTTCTTCCTGTTGTGGTTGCGATGAAATTGACCGTACCTGTGCGAGCCAAGAATGTTCCAAGAACATTCCAGTCACGATACACCGAAACCGCATGTCCACTTGAGGTTACATCAAATGTGTCATCAGCCCCTACGAGAAGCGACTCGAGTGTCGTGGTGCTACCGAGGAACAAACTCTTTGCTGTACCATCAACAACGACTCTACCGATGTTTTGCTTTGTGGTGTTCTGATCAGTCCACGTCGAAGGATTTGTACCATCGAATGTGGTCGTTCCCATACCTGACCAAAATCCTCCCGTTCCCGTTGTGAGATTACCTGCAACAGATACTGCCTGGGTACCTCTCTGAAGTGTGCCGTATGTCACCGCTAGATTTCCATCAATATCAAGAGAGCTACTTGCTGTCCATGTTGCAGTGCCTGACGTTTCTCCTAAGGTAACGTTATTGAACGTCGCAACAGATGCTCCAGTAGTATCAATGCCTTCACTCGACGATGTCGCGGTAAATACCACTGTCGAACCAGTCATTGTGGTAGTTGCATTGTTATCCCACGATCCGTTTACGCGCACAGTATTAGCTCCAGGAACAAACGATCCATCAATGCGCACGTCATGCGTTACTATGTCAGCACCTGTTCCTGGTGCATAGGTGTTTTGAGGCAATATGCGAATACTTGCATCCCCACATCCAGTATCTGCACACATAGTGAGATCATTCCCCCCATCAACATTGAAGAAAATGTCCTCATCATGTGTGAAATCATAGAGACTAAGATGGGTGTTCGCGATCGTCTCATAGTCATCAGATCCAATGGTGAGATGCCGTTTTTGTAGTCGGAGTCCAGGAATATCTGGAGAGCCATCGTACACAGTCACCGCAACAGCTTCGTCGGATGTTGTGGCCCCATCTACAAACACGGTGATGACATCATCATCAAATACCGTGACGTTTGGAATAGACCAACTACCGTTTGAGATGGTACCTGTTTTGCCTGACTGCAATTCCCCATTCACGGCAACCGCAACCGTACCCGCAGTTGTTGACGAGACACCGTCATACTCAAATGCTGTTCCAGAAATAGTGAAACCAGGTGACCAGCGCACTGTCCAGTCGTTAAGTTGCGGACATGTTGTGATCGCACAATCAAGATTACCGACAATTCTAATTTCGTTATACGTATCGGTGTCGAGACCAGTGAGTGATACTGGTGATGTAGAAAATCCTGATTCATTTCCTGATAGAGCACTATTAGGGATAGTCGCCCATGTCGTACCACTCACAAGATACTCGAGTTGGTACGTGAGCGTACTCAAACCTGGTTCACTATCAGTCCAGAGAAGCTGTCCCCAAACTGGACCGCTACCATCGTCAAAATCAATTGGTGCACTCGTTATCGTTCCCTGATCGGTGGTATTTGTAGTAATCTCAAGCTCCACATAGTCAACAAAGAGAGAGTCGTCATCATCTTCGTTAAAGAAGATGATGTGCACCCTGTTAGTTCCGTCAAAGTACTGATCGATGTTCGTGGTAATTGACCCAGTATAGTTAAAGTCTGCAGTCTGCGTTGAGTCAGCAAGCCGTTGCCAGTATGGCGTTGTGGAACCTGGTCTCCAGATACCAAGCCATGCCTTGTCAGTTGCGACGTTCTGATATCCCTCAAGACTTACCGTAATCTCATCAATGTCAGCCGGGTCTTCACTCACAAGGAAAGATGCCCAGAAAATTGCATTATCACCTACACCTGGGTCGGTTATTTGCCAACGAGTGTTGTTATTTGAACTGAGTGAGGTGTACTGCACGTTCGTTGCTTCCGCATCACTTGCGTGCCCAAAGAGCGCCGTACGAAGGTTCGGATTTCCTGCAGCAGTTCCGTTTGTAGTAAGTGTGTCAATCTCATCTACTGTCGGAGGGTCGGTAGGGTCGAGAACGTCAACCTCAAAATCTCTCGCGATATGGGTTGCGCTTGGGTTCGTGATACCGTTGAAATTGTAGATGGTGACACCGGCAGGACTAACCTCCACCGAATCCGTAGTTGAAGCGTACGTATTGAAAAGTGTATCTGTTTCAAACTGCTCCTCTGTTGTTTGGAACCAGGTCGAAGTTGTTGCGGTGGTATCGACTGTAAAACTCCATGGGTTAGACCAGAAAGAGTAGCTGTCACCACCCGACGGATCCTTCGCACGCACACGCCACCAATACGTAGTGTTGTTTGTGAGCGGCGACTGCATTTGATAGCGAATGGTGTGACCTGACGCGAATGGGTTTGTGTCTGTTGCGGCAGTGACATCTGAAAAACCAGGTGACGTACTCGAATTTACCGTTGTTGTACCTGTAGTAAATGTTCTATCCGTCGACCAAGAGAACTGGTACTCGAGATCATCAGATTCTGGATCCGTTGTAGTGAACGTAAACGCTGGTGTCGTTGTTCCTGTTTTTTCATTATCAAAAAGGAGTAGGTGTGTCGCTACACTAACGCGGTACCCCCACATAACCTGCCAATCGAGGAGGGTTGGTGCACCGCTCAAAAAGTTTACTCGGAGACGGATTTGATTATATGACTCAGTATCGAGATCGTTAAGACTTACCGGAGAAGAAGTGAAGCCCGAGGAGTTACCTACCAGATCAGCATCAGGAACAAGTACCCACGCCGAACCGTTGTAATACTCAACTCTAAATCTAACCGTTGTCGAGGCACCGGTATACGTAAACGAGAAATCACCCCATGAATTACCGATGGTACCATTATCGAAATCGATCACTGAACTTGTCGTGGTACCTACCGAAGACCCACCGAGAAGCGCTACCGCATCGCTCGTTGTTGCCTCTGTATCTTCGAGCGTATCCGTCTCAAACTGTTCTTGTGTAGTTTGGAACCAGGTCGAAACAGCAGTTCCTGTGGTAATGGTCACACTGTACGGTGTTGACCATTCACCATAGGTACTCGAACCATCAGGATCCTTTGCCCGTACACGCCACCAATACGTAGTTCCATTTGTGAGTGCTGATGATGTCTTGTACTCAATCTGATCACCTGAGTTAAATGGTGACTTATCTGAAGGCGAGTTTACGTTTGTAAAATCAGTGAGATTTGTCTCTGAGTTCGTATCAACAACCGCAGAGCTAAAATCAGCATCATCATCAATTTGAATCTGATAGGCTATTGAATCTGATTCTGCATCGATGCCGGTAAAATAGAACCATGGTGAAGTACTCGCCACACGCTCATTATCAAAAGGAGTATCGAGAGATTGCATCGATGCCGAAACGTTTGTGACGAGTTTCGGGTACTGCGTATATGTCGTAAGCGGTGAACCGTCCGCACCGACCATTCTGAAGCAGTAGGAAGTATTTGGAAGTGCGCGATGTTCAATGACCCAGTCCCATTCTCCCTGTCCATTGATAGCAATGCTGTTTGGCATCGTCGCAGATATATTTTCCTCTTCGTACGACTGCGCAGCTGTGGAGCTACTTAAGGTAGTACTCGAGAGCGTTACACCATCAGTGAGACCAGTATTGTCGTAGCCTCGCCAGAGCGCGGTAGTACTTCCAATCTCAGCGACATCATTCCATGAAAGAGTCGATAGTGAACACGAATCACTCTCTGTGTATTGCAATTTAAATGTTCTTCCACTCGCAGCAACCGACGTTACCCCTACCCCCATCCGGAGTCGTGCTGCCTGACCATAGTCAATAGGATCATTTGAAGTGATCGGCTCATTTTGTGAAAGCTGGGTACCGCTAGTGCCTGGCGGCCACGTATCTGTAGGGGTTGCACTCGCAGAATTTCCATACCAACGATACTGTGACTGACTGAATACTGGAGTTCGATCCCATCGCACTGTCCAATCATTAAGAATTGGTGACGTTGTACCGTTATTTTCGCTCAAACTCATCTGGAGACAGATCCTGTTATACGTTGTAGTCGAAAGTCCTGAAATATTTAGTGGAATAGAAGTTGTAGCAAATCCAGTACTATTTCCCGAAAGAGCACCGTTTGGAATTATGGTGTCACACGCAGTGGTACTACTGTAGTAGACACGGAGTCGTGTATTGTTTCCTGCAGACTCGGTAACTCCCCACGAAACTTCACCCCAATCTGTTTGCCCAGACACCCAATCAAAATCGACTTCAGGGGACATGATTGTTCCACTTGCAGCTGCAGGGCGGATCACCGCATCTGTAATAAGCACACGGTTTGTTGACGCCGAGAGTACTGCCGTTGGAAGCTCTGTACCGCTTGCACTAATTGATTTATACGCAGTTGCGGCAGAGCAACCACCTGTACACGTCGCATTATCGGTACCTTCTGTATATCCAGCTGACGGTGTGTATGTTCTATTTGCGCCAGAACCTACGACGTAGATACTCATATCTCCAGCAACAACCGTAGTTGATGCTGTTGGGGTAATCGACGTACCAGTCGTAAGAGCGTTTGCACTGTAACTTCGTATTGGCGCAGTTTGATTTGCTCCAGCAAAAACCGCAGACTGATAGATGACGCCGTTTACCGGTGCAGATCCTGTCCATGTCACTGTAATGGATGTGTTCGTAGCATTCGTTATGCCTGTATCAGCAAGGTATCCTAACCAAAGACCGTTTGTTGCTGCTGGACCGTTTTGTTGATCATAGATTTCGGTGAGAAGCTGTCCTCCATACCGAACTGTATCGATATTAGTATTTGCTCCAGTATCTTCAGAGAGAATACCGACAACAAGCAGTCGATCGGAACCGGCCGAGACTGCTTTGGTTGTACCAATTGACCATGCATTAAGGAGCGATACTGAGCTACTTAGGTTAATTGCCTGGACACCACCTCCACCTGTCGTTGTCGAGTTAGTAAAGGTACTACTCGTAGAGAACTGATAATCAGTTGTTTGATGCCACTCAGGTACCGTAAGCGAACTACCGATGGTGACACTTCTCGATCGCGAGTAGTTTGTCCATTCATTTCTATTGAATGGGTCTCGTGCGCGTACACGCCACCAGTATGTCTGACCAGCGGTAAGCACTCCTGACGGAACTTGGTAGGTTGTTGTTGCCCCTGAATTGAACGTGGTACTTGACCATCCACCATCAAATGGGTAGTTGGTGGAGTATGTTGTTGTTGCTGGTGATGCAAAAAGTGGATCATCATCAATCGAGAATTCGTATTCAATCACATCATTATCTGCATCTGTCGAAACAAATCCACCGAGACGTGGTCGTGTACTTGTTGAATACAAATACGGGAATGCAGGCGTGTCTGCAAGAACTGGTATCGAAGGAACATACCCTATTACAAACTCTGTAGTATTCGAAAGCGATACCGCTGTTCCTGGAGTGGTACTTCCTTCGCTCACCGTAACCTGTGTATTTGGCGTACTAATTTCTAGTTCAAGTGTATCGCCAACCACTGCTGACGAATCAACATCGAGTACCGTAAATACACACATCGCCGACGTCGTTGATATGCGAACAGAACCAGAAAAAGACGAAGTACCGTCTGCTGCCGAAAAGGCACTTGAAGTCGCTCCGTATTGCGTTTCAGTACCATCGTACGTTGCGCTCGCACAATCATATGGTGCAACTGAATCTAACTCGTAGCGGAGTTTGATATTGCTCAGATCAGTCTGCGCATTCGTTGTACCATTTTCAGTGATAGTGATATTTGTTACAGAAGTTGAACCTGTATTTGGAATAAGTGTAAACAAGCCACCGACATTGTTATTTGTGGAATTGATCTTGAGCTCATCTTGCTGGTTTCCTCTCGACCCTACTGTGGTTACCTGATTCGCGAGTTTAAAGACAGCAATAACGCTGTTGCGTTCCTCGACACCACCTGTAGTGAGCACAAGACGTGCTTGCTGTCGCTGGGAACTACGAACATTCGCGGTTGCAATACCTAGACCTCCGTCATTACCTGTTGCCCACTGATTCCATGAACGTTGGGTGTAACTTGCGGTTGATGACGACGTCCAACTTGCCGTTGTGGGGTTCGTGAAGTCGTTGTCTCCCACACCCACTGCAGCAACTGCAAATCCGTATTGCGTTGTGGTAGGTGTAAGCCCTGTCCATGCTATGAGACCAGTCGCACCAGTCTGATCGTTTGAACTTGTCGCATTGAGAAGGCTTGCAGTATCGAGTCCTGCCACCTCCATGAGATACACAATACCAGTCTGATTACCACCAGATTTTGATATCGAGTATGTAGACGTTGCCGGGTCAGCAGCACCGTACCAGATGCCAATATCCACTTCGACTGCAGCATTACTCAAAACAGCAGGTGAAAGGAATGGGGGCGCAGTAAAGGCGTTCGCACCATCACGATGCATCGCAACCATAATGACCGTGTTTCCTGCCGTTGGTGCCGATGCAAATGTTGCTGAATACGATGTTGCACTTGCCGCAGTACCGAGTACTGCCTGCACAATAATCGCATCACCAGGTGCATCAGACGCAATCTGCCACTCTCTCGCCTCATTAAATGAGCCAATATTAAGGGGTCCAAGGAGATAAAACTCAGGCGATACGTCTGGCGCGTCAAACCAGTATGAGAGTGTTATTGTTTCCCCTTCGTCGAGATCTACATTCCAAATGATCTGCTTTGTATCCCCAACCTCGTACGTACGGAATGGTTTATTTGATTCAGTGATCTGAAAACTTACCGGGACAAATTCAATTATTTCTCCTGTATACGCTTCATTTGCCGTCACGGTAATGCGAACTGGGTATGCTTCTGGTGGGAAGATACGCGTAGGTCCTGTTCGACTCACATCAAACGGTACGGTCTCAGCAACTCTAAATTCATCCTCTATGGTATGTACTCCGTTTACTGTCGTTGCGGTGAGTCGCATGCGGTACACACCGACACCACCTTCAAATGTGTACGTAGCATCGTAGTCAGGCGAAGTGGTGTATGTGTCACCAGCACATTCATTTCCATAGTTAATAGTATCTTCTTCAGTACTAAGCCGTACCTCACCGCCCTGCGGATCAGTGATAGTGAGGTCGAGAGCAGCATCACAAATGGTATGACCAGCATCATCAAGAACTCCCATCTGAAGATACGCCTCTTCTTCAGGAAGATATATTGTTTTGTCGCCATTCAGTGCCAGGACTCCCCAACTAAACTCCTGGTCTATGTAGAAGATCTGATCGCCATCAGTAATCTCGAGTGTGAGTACATGTTTACCCGGTTTAAATTCACGAACTTTTGGAACTTCAATAACATACGTACCGTCTTCTTCTTGTACTACCTCCGCAATATCTTCAAGTTCTTCATTTATCACTTCCACCGAAACAAGATCATCAGGATCTATAGGGACTTCTTCCTCAAATCCGAGGAATGACATAATCCCCTGTCCAACACGTTCAATAAATGTTGGAGCATCCTCTGGTGCTTCTAATTTTTCGATATCAAACTCAAATCGTGGAGTCTCATCTTTCTCAAATTCTGTATCAGTTGAGGCAAGCTCGACCGTAAATCCATCAGGTGCTTCGGTACGAAGTGGTATACCATCAACTGGTGGAGTGTCTGTTGGCATTGCCGCAGGATCGATAAATGCATTGTTGTGCATCGAATCAACTTCAAGCCATACACTATCCACATACACTTCAGGTAAGTGTTCCATGTCTCCCTCGTACGAGAGTCGTACACTGATTCGCTTCATCTCGTCCCATTCAGAGTAAAGTGGGAAACCAAAGAGCAGGTACCCTCCATTCATAGCGTTCGAGAGCTCTGAATCTATTTCGATAACACCACCATCCATCCAGTAATCATAATGAAGATACTCGACCTTAATCCTGCTTCCTAGTTCACTTACGTCTGGGTGCGGTATAGCTGCAAGCGATACTCTAACCTGCATGTTTGTTATCTTCTGTTCATCAAGCTCTTCACCTACCGTAAATCCTGAATACAGGAGTGCGTTCGTACAAAGAGCTTCAGTACATACCTGACCTCCTTCTGACAGTACGGGTTCACTTGACGTGGCTTCCGTTTGAGGAGATGTTTCGACTGCACTCTCGTCCTCTTGCGGCCCTGCTCCATCAGGTGTGACTGACGGAACATCGGCGACCGTCTGATCACTCTCTGTTTCGGAAATATCAGAAGGAGGAACCTCTTCTGTAGACAGAGCATCACCAACAACATCAGCGGGGCCAGGTTCTGTATTTTCACTAACGCTTTCTGTATCAACAGCAGAAATAATTTCTTCGCTTGCTTGTACACCCACATCTGTATTTGACTCATCAAAAGCTTCCGTTGCAAAACTGTACAGCCCTCGTGCTGCCTTAAATATGAATGACGTAACAGACTGTGTCTCATTACCAGAAGACCCTTGGTCGGTACTACTTTCGCTTGGTGCTTCCGGTTCCTCGATAGATTCTGTCGCAGGCTCTGAAACAGACTCACCTTCTGTAGACTGTTCACTGTCACTTGAAGCGGATTCTTCAACTGGTAACTCTGTTGCAGATACCTCATCCTTAGGAATCTCACCAGACACCTCTTCTGTTGTAACTCCTGCATCATCACTACCAGAATTGGTAGACGCACTATCCGGTTCGCTATCTTCAACCGCATCAGAAACAGATTCACGAACACCTACAAAGACTGCTGAGTTCTGATCAGTAAACGCTCCGAAAATTGCATCTTCACCGACATCATGTGCGAGTGAGTATGAAGGATTATTCCATCCGTCTGAAGATACTGTTGCGGGGTAGATATTTAAAGACTGCGGTTCATAGGTTGTAGCAACATCAAAAGAGTAGTCTGCAGCGTATGAGCGAAGAACGTCTGAAGAAATGAGAACGATGAGAAGCAGGGCAATGGTGAGCGTAAATAATCTCTTACCACGACCAAAGAGCGCGGTTATGAATTTTAGCGCTGAAACTATCGATTTTATGAAATTCTTACTTGTTTTTGTAGAAGGAAAATTCTTCAATTGAACAAGCAGCCCTCACCACTCACGTAGAATGGGGGCTAAGTATAAGTATAGCGCCCTGACATGGTTATCAGGGCGCTATCGCTGTGGATTCCTCTTGAATTTTCAAGTTACATCATATCATAGCTATACGTCTACTTGAGTATCTTGCTCACATCAGTGATTTCTTTCTCGATAAGTGTTTCTGAAACTTCGAGTGCTTGATTGAGACTCTCAACTGCCTCTCGCTCCTTCTTCGAAAGTCGTTCACGCTTTGTTATGAGATTGATCTGATCATAAATTTCATCACGAAGAGCAGAGAAAATCTTTTCCATCTGATCTTGGATTTCTTTGGTTTCCTTTCGAAGCTTTTGCTCCTTGTGCTCATGCGCACGCTTCAGGCTCACCATATACCCGATAAGACCGATAATTATGAGAAGGAGAAGGAGAATCGCAAGATTCTTACCCTTAAAGATATCCCAGATGGATCCTTCAACAACAACCTCAAGTGGTGGGAGCCAGCCAGCGGTAATAAGTACCGGCACCGAAGCAACCGTTTCATTTCCTGCAAGGTCATACGCAGTCACACGAATAGTATATGTACCGTCCTCTAGGTTCGTGAGTAGGTATCCAAGTTTCGCCTCATCTGGAGTTATCGGGATTGGTTCTCCATCCGCGATGGTCATTTCATAGCGCTCGATGCCAGAGATTGTATCATTTGCTTCGAAGGTAAGGAGCGGGAATGCGGTCGCAGTGTTCCCCGCACGAACGTTGATTGCAAACTTCTCAGGCGGAACTGTATCTATGAGTATCTTGCGATGAAGAATACCACCCCACCCAACCTGGTTCTTATACTGCATCGTGAGGTACTGAACACCATCATTGAGCATTGTTTCATTAAGTGCAATTTCATCAATTGGAGGATCATACTCAGTATCAGGATCAAACTCAGAAGATGTTGAAATATCAAGTGCAAGAGCATCAACATCAAATGGTGTTTCCCAAGTAAATAGACCAACTTTTGTTGCATACCATTTTTCTGGATCAAGGAATGTTGTAGAACCAGCTTCTGGTGCACGAGGTGGCTCGCCGAATGTAATTGCAGCACTTGAACCTTCTTCCTCTTCTTCTTCAGGCTCAGCAACAGGCTCCTCCTCTTCTTCTACAGGAGGCGGTGGGGTTGTAGCTGCAGAGACAGTGAATGTAGCGTTCCCTGGTGATGTATACACGTTCGTACCGAGACCATCAGCAGCAAGGACTGATGCTGTCGAAATACTTACGTTACCGGTACCAGCAGCAAGAGCCCTCAAGGTGACAGTAATGAGGTTTGAGCGAGCGCTAAACGGTGAAGGGCTCCCTCCTCCAAAATCAATCGTACCGGCTGCGTTTGAAAATGTTGGCTCAGTTGTCCAGAGCGAGAATGCGGAGCCTGTTTTTGAGAGTGAAACTACAGAAAACTTTGTGTTGTCAAAAGATAATTTAGCCTCAACTGCATTAACGGATTTCCCTGCAGGATTGACTTGGATGGTAACAGTGAAATTTTGCCCAACTGAATACGTTCCTGTTGATGGTGAAACAACAACATCTGCAGCATAGGTAATACCCGCAACAGAAAAAAGCGCAATACTAAAAAATATGGCCGCTATCCAACCTAGACTATTTCGAAAATGAACTGAAAGAACGAACATGCTGTGCTTATGACTTACGGACTACGCTTGTCCTTAGCCTTCTGGATCTTGAGTCGAACTTTTTCTTTTTCCTCAGGCTTGAGGAGTGGAAGAACAAGTACCAATACTCCATTTTTTACTTTTGCCTCTGCGCTCGTGATGTCGACGCTCTCAGGGAGAATAATTCTTCGATAGAAATCACCCCAGACACACTCCTCGGTGAAAAATACGCCGTCAGGCTTCTTCTTAGGGAACGCAAGATGCTCTGGTCTTAGTCGTTTACCCTCAATGAGCACAACATCAGCATCACCTTCGATTGAAACATGGATGTCAGTAAGTTCTGCACCTGCAGATTGTGCATACACAATAATAAGATCTGTCGTCTGATATACATCGACATCGAGTTGTACGATTTTATCAAGCGCGGTTTCTTCCTCACTTGATTGCAAGCGTTGCTCCGTACGAATACCTCTTCCTTTCAGTCTTTGCAAAAAGGACATACCTGTTTATTGTACGCTACGAAACAATTTATCACTCAGCCTTATACACAGACTAGATACCGAATGAATTCATAAGTTCAACGAAGGCTGATTCTTTCTCGGGCGTAATAAGACTAAAAAAAGTTTTCATATGGTTATCTATATGCCCATCCTCTACATAATGTTCCCGCGCGTACTGCAAATGCGAGTGGGTAAAAACTTCACTTCCTTTAAAACCGAAGTAATTTTTTAATTGCGCCATCCGCTCAACAAGCTCTGTTGGATTTTCAAGACTGAAGTAATCTCTCGCAGTATCTAGAATATCTTCAGTTTTAATATCTGATGAATCTACATAGCCACTACCGGTCATCTCGGCATAGTAGAGATGCGGATCTATTGCATCCAGACTAAACGCATTCTGAAATGTATCTTTAAAATAGCCAGAGCTCGAAAAATTTCGAAGCGCATGACCTTTTTCATGAGCTTCAATCATAGACATATGAATATTCCGTTGATGTGCTGGCATACGTACATCATCCCCAGGTGGTGCAACCCCCATTACTGCTTCACGACGTCTTGATAGACCCTTGCTATATGCATCTGCATCAGCAAGTCTTGCTCCTGAAGCGAGTGGCGTAGCTTTGGCGTCAATAGCAGTGACTGAACGCTCATGCTCAAGCACAGCAAGTAGTTCATCCTCGAGTTCATCACGAGACTTCGGTGTATATGTAGCCTGAACAACCTCAAAGATAGGTAATCCATTATCATCTTCGAGTACCATATCCGTCTCAGGATCTCGTTTCAAGACTCGATCAGTTCCTGGATGCTGCGCAAGCCATTTTTCATTTTCTTCAAGTACATCAAGATACTTATTTCGTATACCTTGATCTGACATGCGCGAAAATTGGAGCTCTGCGAAATTGCCACGGTAGTTCGCCTGCCGCTCAACAGCACCGCCATGCATTTGATCTAAAAGTCTCTGGCGATAGGCTACTATGTCGAACTCAGTTTCAGTACTGTCATTTGAACTCTTGAGTTGCTCATTATTCTCAGTATATGATTCAGAATTATGCATACACACTAGCCAGTCCAATTAAAGATCATGATCGAGAAGTCTGTGAGACTAACCTTCCCGTCACCGTTTATGTCAGCAGGTGGATTTGAATTGCCACCATTCGTATTCCAGTGGAAAAGGAGAATGGAGAAGTCGATAAGGTTAACCTTGCCATCACGATTGAGGTCAGAGCTTCTTGGCACATCAGCTGCCTGACCTACCCCATAGAATGTGTATCCAGAAAAATTTGTCTCTACCAAATCACCTGACTCTTGCTTTGCCTTTGCGCGCACCTTATAGGTACCATTCCTGAATCCAGTTGTATCTATAGTAGTTGACCATGCGCCATTTGCATCAGACGTTGTCGTGAATGTTTTCAAACTAATACTCGACTTATCTTGTTGATTCTCAAGAGTTACCACTGCATTTGGTATTGCATAGCCGCTCACCGTAAGCGTCTGTCCTGGAGTAACAGGATTTGGTGTAATTTTAATTGAGGGCATTACATTAATATTAGAAAGAGTTGACCCTCTACCACCCGTAACAGTGAAAGTCGTTGAGAACGTACTCGACCGCACACTCTGTCTATCGATTGCGTATACACCGAAGGTATATGCACCTCGAGCGATCTCATCGAGTGTTATAGAGAAGTCACCCTGACTCGACGCAGTAACCGTATCTGCAACTTCGCCATCAACGAGAATATAGACTGTGCTACGCGGGAATGCATATCCATTTATGATTACCCTACCGTCACCACTCTGATACGGCTTACCAACACCCTCAAACCCTCCACCTCCATCGTCTCCGCCGCTCGATGCACCAGTACCTCCACCTCCACCACCTCCTCCACCACCTCCTGAGCTACCGCCGCTTGAGCTGTCGCCCCCTGAAGGATCACCTGTTCCTGGATCTGAATCTCCAGATCCGTCGCCGGTACCAGAACCTTCTCCCTCATTATCACCATCATCTCCAGGTACTCCATCCGGAAACGCTGGGACGGTAAACGAAATGACATAGTCATCCGTGTTCTCGTTATCCTCATCGTCGATACAACGAACGTAAAATGTGTATGTAGTACTCGTCGCAACAGCAATGGTTATTGGGTGCACTGTTCTATATGACGAAGTAAACTCATTTCCCATTGAAAGATACGGGGTCCCAGAAGCAGTACTGTAACGACATTTTGCAAACTCGTCTGTCTCAAGTGATATCACTACATTCTGTGTTGTTCCAGAAATTGTTCCAGACGGAGCGCCATTAAAGCGTATAGGTGGGTCAAACTCTCTTGTGTCAATTGGGAGTACTGACACCGCATCCACTATCGCGACAAGTCCACGTGACCGTGCAGTTGTCCCACTATCCCCTGCTTCAATAAGGAACGAATACGTACCGATTGCGGGTGGATTCAGTAATCCGAGATCACTCGAGGTGGCATTTGTGGTGTTATCACCAATCCGTAAGCGTACGTAGGCATTTTGCGGAATTCCAACACTACTGTTGAGCGTTACTTCAATTTGACCAGACGAACCTGATGTTATCGTAACTCCATCCTCAGACGCACTCGCTGACGATGTAGCAGATCGATTAACATAGCCACTTGAAGTTGCAACTGCGAGTTCGACATTTTCGTGGTCAAAGTTTATTGCGGGGATTGTAAAATCTCCATCATCTGGAATAAAGCGAACAAATCCACCAGCAGGAATCGCTACTGTCGTTTTAAATTCAATTGTCTGATTTGAGTACGCGCTCGGCGCAGAAGAACTTATCGTATTTTTATATTCCTGAATTGTTCCTGCAGAAACAAAAGAAGGATGCGAAACAAGAATAAGAAGAGCAAGCAAGAGTATTTCTCTCATGATTCGGACTCTGTACGCAAAATTTCCCCACGCAAACATGGTATCTACTTATTCTACAGCAGCAGAAGGCAGAAATGCGGTTGGAGCTGCGTATAAATTACTGCACACAGCGGAAGCCGATACCGATACTCGCGGTGTTTGGTGCGGTATCAGCGTGCACAGTATAGAGACCCGCATCAATACCGCTGTCGTAGTACCCACCTCGAACTATGCCAAAGAGACCTTCAGCATCTGACCAAAAATAATCCTTTCCATACAGCTCTTGGCTGTGCTCCTTTTCAGTGAGCATAGCAACACCAGCATTATCAACCTGAGAAACATAGCCAGACTCTGGTAATGAACGATTTTTATACATCCCATTCACTACGTCATCACTGGTCCACTCCCAAACATTTCCAATAAGATCTGAAGCACCATGTGGTGCAACGCATTCCTGGTATGCGCCCGTTGCACTCACCTTTCTTGAATCAATATTACATCCCCTTTCTACCTCCACCATTCCGAGCACAAGTCCATACCATTCTTCATTTGATGGCAGGCGTTTCCCAGAGCGTGCACAGAGTGAAAGTGCCTGATCACGTGTTACATAGCTCCAGGGAATTCGTCCTTCTTCAGAAACTCCCGTACACTCCTTTGTTTCTGCATTTTTTATTGTTTCAACCATGCTCGAAGGTGACTTTATAGGGCACCCAGGGCCAGGGCTTACCTCGAACGCATCAACGCACGTTACACCGGGAAGAGCATCTATCGGGACCATACCTTGCCCACATCCACCTTCGCTGCGTATCACTTGTGAGAGGAGTGTTCCGCCATTACCTGAAATCGTATCTGCAGCATCAATACCAAGTGCTGTCACAATAAGAGCACCTACAATCACTATCGCCACTTTCCCCCATTTCATATAGCAAGTATATCCGAGGATTGAAAATTACCTATGGAAGTATGCACACCAACGTGTAGAGCTATACACTAAACACGCACCTGAACCCTACTCCTTGTGTTGCAAAGTTCGTAGGGACAGATGCATTGATAGTGTAGAGACCTGCATCTTCGCCACTTCCATAAAAACCTCCACGAAGCATACCGAAAGTCCCATCTTCCTTTGACCAGAAATAGTCCTTACCGTAGAGCACATCTGCGCTTTCAGGATCGGTACTAATTGCAACACCTGACGCATCCGCCTCACGTACATACCCTTCCACCGGTAGTTCGCGATCTGCATATGTTCTCCCTTGTACGGTTTCATCTACCCACTCCCATACATTTCCAACCATGTCATACGCACCCAAACTCGAGACACAGCCGCTACCCATGGCATTGCGAGGAGCATTTCCATTAACATTACATTCCTCGCCATTTGTGCCAAGCGCGATCATATACCACTCATCACTCGTAGGTAGACGCTTCCCCGACATTGCACACACACGCTGCGCTTGAGAAAGTGTTATGTACGTCCATGGAGCAGCCTCCTCGACAGATGCGGCATAACAGCCATTTGTTGAAGCATTCTTCTCACTTTCTATAACATTTTTTGGATCACGCAGAGGGCAACTTTCTGGGACACTCGCTTCGTACATATCAACACAAATGGTCATAGCGCTCCCTTTGTAGAGAACCATACCTTGTGGGCAATTGCCGGCACTATTGAGCGCTGCGAGATTTCCGACACCAGAATCAATCCCCTGCATCATATCTGACGCAAAAATACCGATCGTTGAAAGGCCGAGCGCACCGATTCCTATGAGTGCCGATCGAAGTACCTTACTCATACAGGAATAGGACGAGCTCGCCTCCAATCAAGTGCGTAGTTGGTCAAAATGAGTACCGTGAGTATGAAGAGAATGATCGAGAGTATATAGGTGGAGTAGTCGTTTTCTTCTGACCCCGTAAATGTTCGTGCCTCAATATCACGAAGACGAGCTTCTCGATCTGCTAAGTCACGCTCACGCTCTGTAAGTTGAGCAGTTAAGGCATTGAGCTCATTTACTTCAACACGTGCAGAAGCTCCCACACTCTGCGCTAGATACTGCATCGCATTGTCCGAGAACTGCTTTGTAATAGGCGATATAAAACCACTATCAAAAACAAGTACGAAGGCAGTAACAAGAAGAGCAATTCTGAGTACGCGATGATACACAGTGTCGATCATATTGGGTATTTTATCACAGCAAGTTTTCCTCTACGCGAACAGGATGAGGAGAATGATGAGTGACACTGCAAGAACACCCATAAGAGACACGAACACAAATGTGAGGCGTGACATACCGACTTGCTTTCGATAGCGATAGGTGGTGATACGTCTTCCGCCTTGTGCCCTCATAATTGCCTGATTGATGTAATATCGCGTAAGGAAGTATCCACCAAAGATAACGACGAGGAATCCAATAAGGATTGGGAAGATCACTTTTGATGGGAAGACCCAAAAAACAACACTCGCATCAATTGTCTTTTGACCATCCTCCCCATCGTACACAAGTGCGAGAATAGCGGTATAGCGACCAAAACCTAACCCCTCCTCATTCCACGAAAAAGTAAACTCTCTCACCGTATTTGGAAATACACCAGCGAGACCATCGTTCACGATTATGGTTTCTGTATTCCCGCCAAACATTCCCTTTACTTCAAGTGGACCACGAGGACGAATTAAGATATTTCCTTGGTTTTCAATTTTGGCAGAGAACTGCACGCTCTTCGTTGGGTAAAAGAGCTTATCCGTTGAGAACGAGCGAACGCGCGCATCGTCGATCACATCGCCGTTAATACGAATGGATATAATAGAAGCGACTTCATACCCGACACCTGCTCCCATCTCTCTCAATTTTGGTGGCTCTTGTGAAATAAAAATGCCTCCGAAGTGACTTCCTGGTGAAGCGTCTCCAGGAACGGTTATGGTAATCGGTAGAGAAAGTGTTTCGCCAGACTTCACAAAAATTGGTTCCGCCTGGAAACTCATCCATTCAGTAATTTCAAAACTTGTTGGTTCAGCACCCTCTTCAGCAAAAATCGGTACCCCACCCTCCTCAACACCTGTGATATCACGCTTGTACACAAAAAACTCTTTGTCCTCAGGACTAAGATTTGTCACACGGAGCTCTTCTACAAGAACAGCCCCTGGATCAGCACGCTCATCTACAAAGGCCGGTATAAGTTTAATACCCGACTCCTGTGCATTCACTTGAGTAGGGCTAAAAAGTGGTGAAAGAAGAAGTGCTATGAGAAGTGACCACAAGAATCTATGCACGATTGAAATATCCTATCATCACACTGTTTCAATACATAGAATAAAGCTGTATATAAATAACAAAAAACTCCCCGAAGGGAGTTCTTTGTTACAGTTGAAACGCGTGATGGATGACTAGAATGTTGGCGTTGCAATGTAAGTAAGCGTAGTGGAGTAGTCATCACCCGCTTCCTGGAGTGCAGTGATCTGAGCTTGGTAACCGATGGTTGCTCGCCCAACACCGAGCGTAGTTCCATCTGCTGGACCGCTATGAGCCATGATTGCTCTTGGTGTTGTACTTGCAGCAATCCATTGGTTGCTTGCAAAGTCAGTGCCTGCACCAAGGAGCGATGGATCATTTGAGGTGAGACCCCAGTGACCCCATGTGTTTTCGTCTGAAACACTGTTTGTTGGAGCCACCCATGCCGTAGGCGTGTTGGTGTATACACCATCAATGAATCCGTCTATATCAGCACCTGTTGATGATTGCAGGTTCTGATCTTGTTCTACTGTGACCACATACCCGTTACGAGCGTTAGTCTGAACAGTAAGGTCTTGTGCAAGTGTCTTTGAAACGTTTGGTGAAAGTGTTCCAAAAGGAAGTGTTGCACTTGTTGTGGTAGTAGCAGTTGTTGTTGGACTGCCGTTTACCGTTGTTCCTGTTGTAGTACCGTTAACTGTGAAGACAAGTGTTGTATCAACGTTCGCAGTAACGAGAACGTCATCAACAATTGCTACACGATATTGTCCTGAATCAGCTGTACCTGCGGTAACGGTGAACTCGTACGAAGTTAGGTTCGTAGGGTTTGTTACCTGGTTGGTACCACCTGTTGCATTTGTACCGATTTCAATGGTGACCGTAGCGTTGGAAGCAATTACTGCTGATGCACCACCACTTGTGAAAGTGATAGTTGAACCAGACACTACTGTGTTCCACTGAGCTGACGTTGCACCTGCTGCGACGAGTGTTTCATCAACACCGTTTTCTGCGAGGTCGATGTCGCCAAATGCTACTGAGCTTGTACTTAAGTTAAATGCACCTGGGAATGTGACAACGATTGTCTGTCCCGAAGTGACACCTGTTGGTGATAGAAACTGAATCGTATGATTCGAAGTTTCTGAGGGTGCTGAGTTACTGAGGGTATCTTTTATGTAAGTGAGGTTTGCTGCCTCAGCCTTCATAAACATGTGTGTACCCGTTACCCAGAGCACAAGTGCTATCGCAAGAAGGGTCGCGATCCCTTGGTGCGCGCGTACTTGTCGTCTAAAAACGTACATGTACTTTGTTATTATAAATTGTAAATAACATTCCCATCACAGGGAGACCTCCCTTGTGACGTCCGATCAGAGAAAGTCTGTGGAGAGGTAATTATTCCGAATCGTACCAAAAAAATGATACAGCCGTTTTATTCGGACAACTACCGGTGACTTTTACTCTCCGATCAACCTCATATAGTATAGCGCGCGCCCCTTCAGTATGTCTTAGAAAGTATGTTGATAACTAAGGTTTTTCAGATTACTCGCGAGTGTAAATTGCATCATGAGCAAAGGACATTTCAAGGACACGTCTTATATGGCTTTAACATGTGGTATTTCGGTCCAACGTGTCGTAAATGCACCAGATCTAAGCTCTGTACGTGAAGACCATTCCTCCCCTCTATGTAGAGTACCCGGATGAATCGTCTCTTTCCCAAACCGCTTGTTGAGTATGTCCACAACGGCAAAAACAGATTCTCGAGCACTCTTCTCTGTTGTTTCAAAAAGACTCTCCGAAACATACTCAATTGGCAGTAGCCCAGAGACAATCGCGCCGGCACGTTTATATGGAACTTCCGCATCATGTATTTCGTCAAGAAGCCTTCGCGCATATTCTAAAAGCAGAACAGTGTCATTCGTAGGCTCCCCGAATTCCATGGTTGCACTCCCTTTTCGTAATACATAATTCCCATACCTTCCTGGCGCACAAATAATGGTGATACTTCTTGTGGCAAGATTTCGCGCACGAAGTTTTTCAGCTATATGTCCGATATGATGGCTTAGTGCAGCAAATATCACATCCTTGGAATGAATCCTTTTTCCAAATGATTGTGTACTCATAATACTTGCATTTGGCGAAACATCCTCGGTATGACCTGCCGCTTCTATTCCTGTTAACTCGAGAAAAAGCCTTTCGCCATGTACTCCAAACTCACTTCGCGCAAACCCTAGACCCTTCTCGAGAAAATGACTGACAGTATGAATACCGAATACCTCGAGCTTTGCAGCCATTTGTCTCCCTATCCCCCACACAGAGCCACAAGGAACTGTAGAACACCGTTCTCGGAACTGATTAAGGGTGAGCCAGACAGTTCCGCTCCCTTTTTTAGCTTCCTGATTTGCTATTTTCGCCACTGTTTTTGTTGGCGCAACACCAAACGAGACGGGGATTCCTGTTTTTTGTATAACTCTTGCTCGTATCAAAGCAATATCTTCTTCAGTACATCCTTCAGGAACAACAAAGAAAGCCTCGTCGATAGAATAGACCGCGACATCATCAAACTCTTCTTGGAGTGCATGCATTACCCGTCTTGAAATATCTCGATACAATGCGAAATTGGAGGAAAAAAGAACAACGCTATGCTTTTCTACTACATCACGGACCTCAAAGAGGGGCACACCCATAGGTATACCAAGATCCTTTACCTCCTTACTTCTTGCCACAATACAGCCATCATTTGAGGAAAGTACGGCTACTGGTTTACCTAAGAGATCAGGCCGAAACAGGCGTTCACATGAAACAAAGAAATTATTGCAATCCATGAGCCCTATCATTCCATGAGTATACCAAAGGCCATTACAACTCACCTTTGCACACACTACCTAGAATAGAAAAGGCCTACCGTACTTTGTACGGTAGGCCCCTTTACGAGCATCATCCACACGAATTACCCTGCGTGAGCGTAGAGCCGTGTGCGAACGAGCTTGAGCCAGATGAAGCAAAGTCCACCACCCACGAGCGCCCCGACCCATGCCATACCGAAGAGGTACCCTGTCCCGGTCGCAAGGAAGATTGCGAGTGCAGACATCGATACTGCGCTGGCGTCGACGCGGAGAAGGAGTCGTTTCCCGAAACGTGGAAGCGTGCGCACGATACGAGGCACTGCTTCTACGACATCTCTACCCACCATAACTATCAGCTTGTACACGAGGTACAAGAGAAAAAATGGCAAGGCGACTGGGTTTGTGTACAAAATCATGGTCTTGTAGAGGCTCATCAGACGCTGATGCTCATGCACGGACTGAGAGGAGGAAGTAAGAAGACCCACAACTACACCTATGAACGTGACGAAGGCCATCCAGAAGCTGAGTTCGGCCCATCCTATATGCCCTTCATACGAAGGTATAAAGAAGCAAAGTAGCAATGAATATGAAGGAACAATTAATGCGGTGATGCTGAGAGACCTGCACTTCCAGAGCTCTACGTCGGGACGCCAGGTAGTCGCTGTCCGCCAGGCGGAAGAGACTTCTCCCGCCACAAGGCGGTAGTTCATCGATCCCCACATGATGCCTGAGGCAAGCACGCCAGCAAACCCACCGACATACCACCAGACACCGAGCTCGAGAGCGGTAAGCGCCCCAACGAAGCCCCCGACAGCATGTACGACAACCGCTTCGATAATTCGACGCGTCATAGCAATGACTCCTTCTTCAAAATGAGTGATTCCCTGTGCACATGTGACAAAGAACCTGGTTGAAATGCAACCAACACTAAACCATGGAAAATTTATCTATGCAAACTGCCGCACCGAGCCAACGACAACGCCCCATATAAAACAATCATCATTTCCCGTAACCGTAATCGGTGCATACTGCTCATTTTCAGACGCGAGTATGTGCGTATTCCCCTGCGCGCGTAAGCGCTTCACCACCATTTCACCAAATACTGCAGCGACAACAATAGAGCCGTCACGCGGAACAACTTCACGATCAACAACAAGTACGTCACCGCCAAAAATACCTGCGCCTTCCATAGAATCTCCTTCAACACGAACAAAAAAGGTAGCTGCAGGATGTCTCACCACAAGATCGTTGATATCAAGCACCTTTTCTACCTGATCATCACCAGGCGCTGGAAAACCCGCCTGAGGACGAGAACTCATGAGAGGAAGCTCTGTATGAGATTCATTCATGCCACCAAGAATGGTTGCCCTTACTTCATGCATACGAGTATTGTACAACAATACCCCACACTCTGAGTTACAAATACCTACACAATGAGCACCTGCCCGGTGAGTGTGACATGGATATACATGAGAAGCGCCATGACGGCAAAAAGTCCTCCAGCGTAGGCTATTTGGACAGGATGATGTGCTCGCCACTCATATGCGACAGAGACAGTAAGTGCAAAAAGTACGGTAAGTGCCAGTACTGTGTACACTGTTTCGAGCCACAAACTTGCCTCCGTAGTAGTCCGAATCGGTAACGAAACTGAATCTTGAGTATTATTCTGTATGACTGCAGGGATAGCTAGCTCGCCCTCTCGGGATGTTGTTGCAAGACTAGTATAGACCACCTCTACAGGAGTTGGAGCTGATTCCAGGACTACTTGTGCTGTCTCTACCGAGTCAAGAGGGGCCGGGGCAGGCATTTCTTCAACAACACTCACAACCTCAGTCTCACCTATTTCTATACTCGCAGGAGCCACATCAGCCGACCCCTCTTCGGTAACCGCAATTTTCTCAACAGAGATTTGGGTCTGTTCATCGGTTGTACGCGCTCCGGCAACTGCACTAGGCACAACTGGTTTTCTCGGGGCTCCAAAAAGCTGTACAACGAAAATTGTAGGTCTTCCTTTATATTCACCCTTTGCGGTACCAACACCTATCTCAAGGTACTCACCATTCATGATATTTGCCCTATGCGATGGCGAATTCATCCATGCTTCTACCACCTCGTCTGACTCAGTAAAATGAACAGCAAGATTTTCACCTGCATGGAGATAGTCGTATCCAGCCTCATCAAACCAATACCATGGAGAAACTCCGGACGGACTATAGTGGGCGAAGTAGGAATTTTTAGCCATATCAGCGGCTTTCATAGTCGCTGCCTCATCGAGGGTTGTACTTCGCGTAAGCGGGACAAGCGATTCAGTACCACGTTCATCATTCGTAAGATCAACGATAACTGCTGGAAGGATCGTCGAAACGAGCCAGTCAGAACCGATCCATAGCAAGGCCTGGAGGTTTGCCATCGCAAAAGAAAGCAAAATGAGTACGAGCATAACGCCCATTGAAAAACGCTCGAGAAGATTCGGGCGGTATCCATTTCCTTTGTGCGGTATAAAAAAGTCTTTTATATGCTTAAGCATAAACGTTTATATATTATACCACATATTTTATAAAAAACAAAATACTGTCTACTCAGTATACAGCAGAGGTGGGTTGTCACCCTTCCCTGCTGTGGAGGGTACCGGCTCCCACTAATCTCTCCTGGGTATATTGACCGAGTATGTACCCCACATCATATATACTTACCTATAAGCGAACCCTCATGGAGGTAACGCTTTGCGTGTATCCAAACGCAATTTTGTTAACCACTTAAACTTTACTACCAAAGACGTATGACACTTACAATTAGAAATAGTGCGCTCGCACTTGTTTTCGCACTCCTCCTCATCATTCCTTTTGGTACTGCCCGCGCAGCAACCACTGAGGATATGCTCAAGATGATCCAGCAGCTCATGACCCAGGTTGAGTCACTCCAAAAGCAGCTCAATGCGATGCGTGGTGATGTAGATACGGTTCAGAGTGCCCTTAAAGAAAATCTTCGTGAGGGAATGACAGATGCTGATATCGAGAAACTCCAAAAACTTCTCGGTACCGACCCAACAATCTACCCAGATGGACGGGTAACTGGGTACTATGGTCCACTCACAAAGGAGGCGGTAAAGCGTTTTCAGTCACGACATGGCCTCGACGCTACTGGTGTAGTAGACGGAGAAACTCATGAACTCCTCGAGGAATACCTTAAAGAGGCGTTTGGTGGCGACATTCCACCAGGACTCCTCCGTGCGCCTGGTATCGCAAAGAAGATCGAAACACGGTATGAAATGCGATGCGATAAAAGCGGACATGGTGACGGGAAGCTTTGCAGCAAACTCAAGGGCCCATTTATAACAAAGCCTGAGATCAAAGAAACGCATTCCAAGGATTCACACTTCAACCTCGATGTAGAGATTGAAGATGGCGACGCTACGGTTGCTTTCAAGTGGAATGGGAAATGGTACGAAGCGACTGCTGACGGCTCAAACGAGGATGACGTTCTCGAAGCTATTGCTGATGAACTAGGCAAGGATGTCGATGAACTCGATGCTCACCTTGTGACTGACGTTAAGGCGTTCCTAAAGACCGCAAAAGAAGATGAAGATGAAGATGAGGACGAGGATGATTTCAGTATTGATCTTGAGATCGACGATGATGAGACAACCGTAGAATTCGAATATGATGGAGATGACTACGAAGTTTCAGTCGATTCTACTGACGAGGATGACGTTCTCGAAGCTATTGCTGATGAGATCGATGAAGACGTTGACGACCTTGAAGATGATTTCGTTGACGCAATCAAAGACGCACTCGACGATGCCAAAGATGATGACGATGACGACGACTTTAGCGTAGAAATAGAGATCGACGATGATGAGACAACCGTAGAATTCGAATATGATGGAGATGACTACGAAGTTTCAGTCGATTCTACTGACGAGGATGACGTTCTCGAAGCTATTGCTGATGAAGTAGGTACTCCCGTAGACGAGCTTGATGATGACTTCGTTGACGAGGTTAAAGAGAAGCTTGATGACGCAAATGATGATGCAGAGGATGCAGAAGATGAAGAGAATGCAGAAGATGCGATTGACGAGGCAGAGGAAGCGATAGCGCTTGCAGAAGAGGCAATCGATGAGGCAGACTCAAACGATGACACAACAGACGCAGAGGAACTCCTTGATGAAGCTGAGGAGAAACTTGCGGATGCAAAAGAAGCATTTGACGACGAAGACTTCGCCGATGCAGAGGATCTTGCAGAAGAAGCTCGAGATCTTGCTGAAGAAGCTGAAGACGAAGTGTAGTAGTTGTTGGTGTAGGTAATACCACTAAAAAACGCCCTCTCGGGCGTTTTTTGTGTTTCAAACAGTCTGCTATAGTGTAGGTATGAAATATGTATTCTTTACCTTTATAGCACTCTTCGTTATTGGGAACAGTACCACCGCTCATGCGTACCTCACCACACACAAAGATGCATTTACCGTAGACGGCGAAACAGCTGTGTTTATCATAGACTATGAGTTTGGGCATGAGCATTATGATTTATTGCTACCTTTTCATGCTTCACACAGCGGAAGTACAACACGTGATTCGGTTGGATATAGAATTGTAGATACCGATGGCACACCTGGCGCAGGCACAGCATACGGCGTTGTTTTGAGCAGTGTGACCAGAGAAAATATGCTCTACCGCATACCAAAGGGCTACAGTGCTCCATTCAGACTACTTGTTCTCTACACACGAGACGCGAGTGAGGTCGGAAAAAGTCTTCGTCTGGAAGTGACGCATCTTCCGTTTTCTTTTTCTGGTGTTCGTGACTTGTCACTCAATGACACTGAGCTTACCAAATACGTTTCTCCATACGTCACTCTCCATAAAGGAGCACTCATCCGTGTTACCGGTGTTGAAGTCAACACTAACTAATCTGATATGGAATTCCCTATCCGTATCAATAAATACTTAGCGCTTAAAGGCCTCTCAACGCGCCGTGGTGCTGATGCACTCATAGAAGCTGGTAAAGTAACCGTAAACGGCAAGAAAGCGGTTATTGGGCAGCAGATTGGTAAAGACGACATCGTCATACTCACTGAAACCAGCAAGCGTGCATACCGATACTTTCTCTACTACAAACCGCGCGGTGTGATAACGCACTCTCCAGGTCCCGATGAAACTGATATCGCGATGCAAATCGAGCATGATCATGGAATCACTGGAGTTTTTCCTGTAGGTCGCCTCGATAAGGATTCTGAAGGTCTCATACTTCTTACAAACGACGGAAGAGTCACCAAGCGCCTTCTTGAGCCTCAGTATGACCATGAGAAAGAGTACGCCGTTACCGTCGACAAACCAGTGAGCCAGGCATTCCTTGCCAAACTCGCGCGCGGAGTCAATATTGAAGGATATATAACAAAAGCTGCGCAAGCTGAGCCTGACTCACGAAATGAATTTGCGTTTACCATTGCCATTACCGAAGGTAAAAAGCATCAGATTCGCCGTATGTGTGCAGCACTTGGGTACCAGGTGATACGACTAAAGCGCATCCGTATCATGCATATGCTACTTCGACCACTCAAAGAAGGTGCATACCGAGAACTCACACAAAAAGATCTGAAGATACTCGGTGCTTCACTCGGTCTGCCGTTCTAAAAAATTCACACACCACTCTCAACAACTCACGAATGGCATCTTACTCAGCCTTCGTTTCTTCTTTTGTGTTTGCTGCGAGTTTTGTTTTTTTTGGTTTTGGAGTAACTACTTCAGGCTCACAAAGATCCTTGATGTAGTCCTGACTTACCGTTTTGAGTGTGGCATAAAAGAAGAGATAGGCAACCAAGTTACAAAACGCAAACGCTGACATCACAATCATTACCTCGAGTGGATAGCTCTTAGGATTGAAGATGAGCTCGATTGTTGGGGCAATGATGGATATTTCAACGAGGAACTTGAGGTTGATGTGTCGAGTTTCTGCGTACGCAATGAGAATCTTATACGCTTTCACAAGAACAATCGTGAACGCGATGGTATGGAGAAGATCAAGCTCAAGAGAACTTCGTTCAGGAGATGTAAGTATGCTCTTTGCTGAAAGTGAAAGATCAAGAAGACTTGTTGCAACGCCAAGCATCCCGGTAACGAGGGTCGAAACCATGTAGAGAACCAAGGTAAATGCAACAAAGTACACGTACCCTGACACCATGTAATTCATAATAGACGCGAGGAGACTTTCTCTATGATGCATACAAAAAACAAATGAACTTTTGCTTATTAAAGCATACGCATACCGAACACCACCTCACTTGTACACAAAAACACTCGCACAGATGTGCGAGTGTTTTTGTGTGTCATCGATTACGCAAGCGCAACGTTGACTGCTGCTGGACCCTTATCTCCATCCTGCACTTCGTAGGTTACCGACTGACCCTCCTTAAGAGAATCGAAGGTTACGCCTTCCTGAAGTGAACGTGCATGGAAGAAAAGATCCTTGCCTCCCTCGTC
>Ga0075163_10000623_pt1 | contig 46031 bp, 32 predicted proteins | sample JI1023141ADNA_FD_71478 | JGI IMG/M metagenome (GOLD analysis project Ga0075163, IMG submission 71478) | Wastewater effluent complex algal communities from Wisconsin, to seasonally profile nutrient transformation and Carbon sequestration -... | ecosystem: Engineered > WWTP > Effluent > Algae...
CGAGCCGGATGCGTTTGTTGGCTTTTCATCAACGGCGATTGTTGGTCAATCGGGAGCGGTATTCCCGCCGTTGGCGGCTGAGATCAGACAGGCATTTGAATCCGTCTTGCCTAGCGGATAATGTGCGGGTAAAAAGGTTGCAGGAAAACCTCACTATGAAGGAATTGGCTCTGCGATTGGGCGTTTCGCATGGTGCTCTGAAGTATTGGGAAATGCACAAAAGTCGGCCAACTGAGCGTAATCGTGAGGTGCTTGTAGCCTACCTGGGTTTCGATCCAGAGGCGGTTTTCCAGCAATAGTCCTTTGCATGGGCAATGTTGGTTTGTTTATAGCGGCGCAAATGAACGAATCTCAGGAGGGAAAGCTTGCTCTCGCGGCGATTGCGTGGGCCACTTCCTTCTGAGCGTGGAGGTTTCCCAACACCCCACGCCAAACCTACCTCTCCCTCTGCAACACACCCCATCAACAAGCCGCCTGAACATCATTGGCTCTTGTCCAACTTTGAGGGGAGGGCCACACTGGCCACTTGAATCAACTTGTTATCCCTTCTTTAACAAGTTCGGCTGGTGCTTGCGAAAGATAGCCCAACACCAATTTCACATAGTCCTGTTCCCAACGAGGCTTGAGCTCAATCTTGCCGCTCTGTAAATGTCCTGATTTGAGCTTTGATACTACCGCTTCACTCACTTTCTGACTTCCCGCCTTTTCTCCGGGCTTGTCTCGTCCAAAGGCACTCAAATGAAATGAGCCCGTGCCCGCCCAGCGATAAATGTAATAAATGTCTTCTGGTTGGATGTTGTAGTTTTTTCCTTTGCCGATGACCTTCTCAAACAGGAGTTCGATCTCCAAATCTTGACCAGAATTCATGTGAGCATAGCCTCTCACTTGATCGAACAACGAACGGGACCAACAACTTCCGCTGTGAAAAAGATTTCGGTCGGGCCCCTTCAAAACGCCATTGTTCAAAGCAAAGGCCGCGTGAGGTTTGAAGAACCTTTTCTCGGGATCGAACATCTTCACCGAATAGCTTAGCCGATGCGGCAGATAGATGTCATCATCGTCCCACACGAATAGCAGGTCATGACTGGCCAAGGCGGCGCAGGCGTTACGCTTTTCACCGATGGTTCGGAATCTGGTCGGAACATTGATCACCCGAACCTCGGGATGATCATAGTGTAGCGTCTGCCATTCCAGATCGTTTAGAACAATGAGTTCCTTTGTGCCGGCATAGTCCTGGTGTAAAAAGGATTCGATAGCTTCTTCCAGGAGGTGCGGACGGCCATACGTCAGGCACATGCAGCTTACAGGTGGTGTTTCGTTCATGGTCTCGAGTTGTTGAGCAGCTCTTGCAATCTTTTGTTCATTAGAAACGCCATGTCTCTAGTGATGTAAGACAGCGTGCTGCCGCATGCAGTTGGATGAGGATTGATATCAAAAACAATCATGCGGTCACCTGTAAAGCATCCCTCAAAGTGGCAGTAGTCCACTTTCAATTCATCAAAGACCTCTCTCAGTTTGTCGTGGTGGCGACGTGGCAGGTCAAACGGCACGGCATGAGCGGACGTGCCTGTTTTGAGGATTCGCTGCTCTGCGGGAGATGCATACAGCCAGCCAGTGGTGAACTGGCCAAGCACATAGCCGGCTCTGAAAAAGGAACGGATGCCCTTGCTAGCATTGTCTGCGAAACGGGTCACAATTCGTTCGCGCCCTTTTCGTTCGGCATATTGGCCACGATTGTTGTTGTACGCCGCAGTCTCGATCCACTGGTGGTCCGTGCTGATGCGTGTGCTGTAGGTTTGTGTTTCCCATTGGACGTTCGTGAGTGGAGTCTCGACCTCCGATCCGAGGCCTCGCTTGTGCAATAGGGGCAGGTATTTCCACTTGCTGAAATCGTGGAGCTTGAATGCGTCGTTGAGAGTTAGGCGATACGGGAGGCCCCATTCTTGCAGTATTCCGATCACTTCTGGCTCAGTTGGGTCTCGGAACATGTGAATATATACATCCGCTTCCGATGGGCGGACATCTTTGATGGACAAGATCTTCATACCTCCAGGCAGCGTCATATCCACTGGCTGATGCAAGCTGACCAGATCCACCTCAACGCCAATCCTGCACAACTCACCCAGAATATCATGCGGGGCCAGAACGACATAGTTTTGGCTGGGGCCACAGGTGTGCAGTTTCCCGTTGGACATCGGGTAACACAGGACGAGCACTTTCACATTGAATTAAGGAGGAGATGGTGGTGGGTTCACGGAACGGACATCTGGATCATTCGATTTCGGCCACTGCTTGAAACACCCGTTCCCAGCTCGCTTGGGCTTGATCGAAGCCGCCTAGTTCCAGACCGCGAAGCCGGGCGTTGTGAGCGATCTCTCGGCGCAAGTCGGGTTCGTAGGCCATCTTGCTTGCGTAGAAGATGAAATCGCGTTCGTGTTTGCACAGGAAGCCTGTCTTGCCGTGGTCGATCATCTGTTGCCAACCGCCGCGGTCGTCCACAATCAGAACGCTGCCGCTGGCCATGGCCTCAAAGCCGATGCGCGGCCAGTTTTCGGTGGTATCACTCGGTTGGAGGATGATCTGGCAGTGTTTGTAAAAGTCCTGCTGGCTGATGATGCTGCTGTCGCAAGCTGTGGTGATCCATGGGAAGGGACGTCCTATCTTTGCCTCGCTGCGTGCATCAAAGCCGAGAAAAAGCCCCCTTTTCATCACTGGGGCCACAAAGTACTCATAGATGTGCAGAGTATTGGCTGCGTACTTATCCGCGTCCTGGCGTGAGATACGCCCACAGCCAAAATGCTCTTCCGCCCGGTCTTCGATAAACGGAAAGGCCGTGGCGTCAAAGTAGGGAGTGAAGGTAAGATGCTTGATCTTGGGATCGGGGTTCAGGGCTTGAAGCAGTGGCATGTTCTTCTGCCGCACCGCCTCGTTTTGGTAAAGAAAGAGAGCGATCATCCCCTCGGCCATCCGCTGCTTCTCCTTGTCAAAGAGCCAGGTCATGCAGTTGATGAAGACCGTGCGCCGCGTGCGGGAATAAATCTCCGGTAAGTGGTCAAGAAACTCCGCATTGCAGAAACCCAGGACGCAGTCGTCCGGCGTGAGCACCTCCCACTGATTCGGCTTGTGAATGACTACCCCGGCCTGGATCAGTTCCAGATATAGCGGTTCTTTCTTGGGATTGCCTCCCGAGGGGATCAGGTGAACGTCCACGCCCATCGCCCGCCAGAGCTTGATCTGGTGGTGCAGTTCGGTGGATGCACCGCCATACTTGCCGGGAAATCCATGAGCAAAGATTCGTTTCATGAAGTCAGGATGACTTGGGAACCAACAACCATGGCGGTGAGACTTGGTTCACTGTAAAGGACGCGCGGTCAGTCCACTGCGATGAGACTATGCAGGGGAATCTCTCGCCATTTGCCGTCGTTGATCGACCACTCCAAAGGCCCAAATGACCATTCGTTGGCGGCGATAGAATCCCCCAGGCGCAATCTCATTTTATCCGCTCCCGGTAGCGGCTCGGCGATGACATAGCGATGGTTTCCCTCCATTTGAAAATCACGCAGCTTGCCATCCACCGTGAATTTAAGACGTTCACTGCCGCTGGCGCGTGCAGCGCGAAGTTTAACACTGCGAACTTTGCCGGAGAGCAGCAGTACTCCTTCGATCACCACAGGCGTCTTGTTGGATGGCAGAGCTATAGGTTCATTCTCCCAGAGAGTCCGCTTCCCTCCAATGCTCAACCAAAGGCCGTTGCTGAGCTTACCAGTGACCTTGCCATCTGCCAGTTCGGCGGCTAGGGCCTTCCGCACCGCGTCGATGGAGTTGGCCTCTTGCAAATCACCTGCTTTGGTCGCTTCACGGAGTGCCGGTTCGAGGTCGCGATAATACTGCCCCTTGGCTGAAACAAGGCCATCACGATACAGATTCCGTGCAGTAATCAGGCTGGGCCTCTTGAAGTCCACAACCACGGGGGCTCCATCAGTGGCCTGCTTTTTCGCCTCCTGGATTTGATTGGCTTCATCAAGCAGACCACCCTGCATGGAAAACTGAAGACCGCGATTCAGTTCATCCGTCAAACGTTTGGAGATGACTTTGACACTCTGTTCGTAACGATCTTTGGCTTTCGTGGCTGAAGAAGACTTGAATGCTGATTCTTGAGTCAACCCCGGACTTGCAGGGAGGACTAAGAACAAAAACAACTGCGACAAAATCCGTGCCGATAAGGTAGGAAAAAAATATCTCATGGTGAGTGGGATTGTCTGCGGTTTGAAGAGATGAGCAACGATTTTATCTAAGCGGCTTCAGCATCCGCGTGCAGTGGCAGATGCCAGTCTTCGCAGGAGCAGTCGGTCAGGCAGATAAAGTCCCAATCAGAACCCGCCTGCCGTTCAAACTGCTTCTTCACCGAGGCCGCCTGCTTCAGATGAAAATCTCGGCTGTGGCGGCAAACGACGATCCAAGCCGGTTTGGACAGGGTGGTATTCATCGTGGCGATTCGGTTGAAGAACTTCTCACACCAAGGCACGAAGCGCCGAAGGTCTGAATAGGGGTGGTGGTTCGGCCTGCTCCCTTCCGCCCTACTTGACCGGGACCGGCACGAGGGCCTTCAGCATCTCAGGAGTGATGACAAAGCCGATGCAGTACCAGCCGTTGAGTTTGTCGGCGGTCTTCACCCAGTCACTGCCTTGCGCTGTGTTCAGCATGCCCAGCTTCTCACGCTCCGTCTCCCCGACGGGATCGGGGGAGCCAAGCGCGAGCATGGTTTGCGCAGCCTTGATTTCCTTTGAGGTGATCTTGCGCGGATCCATCTTCTCCCCCAGGAAACGCCAGTGCTCTTTCTTGATGGGAATCTGAGCGCCCTGCTTCGGTAGGTTGATCGGGGCGGAAATCACGCGATAGACATAGGGTGAGCGCAGATTGAGCACGAACACGTCTCCGGCTTTCAAGCTGCGCTCCGGCACTTTGGCGCGGTAATGCCCCACATCCTCCGACTTGTCCCGCAGCACGACCTTGCGGCCATTGTGATAGATTTCCACCTCCGCCTTGGCGACAATGAGGAGATTACCATCCACCGCATCGGCTGCACGGATGGTTAAGGAAGAAGCCAGCAGAGCTGCGATCAGGAGGAAGGTCCTTTGGGAGTAGAGTTGGAGGCGTGGGGACATATAAAGGGGGGGCTATCTAGTTGATGGTTCACTCTCAGGCATGGTTGATTGTGTGGTGGCGGCGGAGTAAATTCTATCAGCCAGTTGCACCCTGAAACCACCCTGACACCTTTTTCCCCGCTGCAGAGAAGGATGGTCAGCGAGTGTTTTTAACAAGAACTTTATGCTATTATAGTTCACTGCAATAGTTTCCACAGTCCTGTCAATAATTTGCACCATGAACCATTTTTATCAGGGTTGGATTTGCGAGCATAATCAATAATGAAGTCGGTATCGCCATATTGCAGCTAGCCTTGCCTATGTCAGGAAAAAGATACTAGCAAGCATGCGGCCTTCTCTATCGTGGTCAGTTCACAACAAACCCATGATAACTTTTACAGCAAGCGCAAGGGCCACCATAGTAAGTATAAAAATATGTGCGTAGTATATAATTGGATTGCCTCCTCTTGAGTAAATAGTTCCATTAATGTTGATGCGCCCTGATCTTAGAGATCTGAAAGTGAACCAGAAGAATAAGGCTATAAAGAAGATGTTAAGTGTGGTGGTAATTTGCACGATTTACAGTCAGTTTGATCTACTTTTTGGCTTTTTGCCAGCAATCTACCGCTTTGAGAGCAATGTCAGCTAAGCCGACTGCTGTTCCAATAATTGGCAATGCCTTCGCAAATCGCTTAACTGAACCTAGAAAGGAGAAGCCCTTTCTAATGTTTTTGCCCGCCCTGTTCGCTTCCACCAAGTCACGTAGTCTGTTAAACTCTGCATCACCTCCCAGTTGGCGGTACTGACTATTCTGATAGTCACCCGCAGAACCTACCCCACCAGCAATGTTACCTAACCCTGGGCTACCTACCCCGGCATATGAATTTTCGTTCCCATAGAATGTGCCATCCTGAGAGAACGGCTTAAACTCGATTCCAAGAGCACCTACAATATTCCCATATACTGGAATAAGCCCCAGCGCACCATTAAAAGCAACATCGCCCAAGCAAGCGAACAGAACCCCGCGATCAACAGAGCCGCCGCCACCGCCGCCACCGCCGCCACCACCGCCACCACCGCCACCACCGCCACCACCGCCACCACCGCCTCCACCGCCTCCCCGGCTACAAGCCCAGACCGGGTTGGGCTGGCCTCCGGGATTTGGAATCCAATCAAAATCATCCTCGCAACATGTAGTCTTAAACCATGTACAGAACAGTACCCGGCTCCCAGGGCGACACCTGCATACCTGACCCATCAGACCCAATAGATCCACAGTATTCACAATATTGTTCTCTGCAAAAGCATAAAGATTGTAACCGTCCGCTTCTTCAATCGGATCCTTAGCAAGCCAACGTCCAAGGTGGCAAGAATAAAGGCGGAAGCCGTAGTTCACAAGTCCACTCTCCCCATCCAAGAACTGACCCTGGAAGCCAAAGTCCATCGCGCTCTCGCTATTCATGCGTGGAGTGTAGTCCGGGTTCAAAATCGTCCGCACCCCAAAGGCGCTATACACATACCGCTCCATCACCACCCCTGCGCTATCCGTGATCGCGGAAGCATTGAAGTAGTCCATCAGCACATAGCGTATCTCATTTAGCGAGGTTCCGCTCACCGTTCGATCTCGTCTTGCCAAATCATCGCGGTGCCTTGATCCCCAGAAGTAACTCATGCTAGCTGTAGTTCCGGTGTTTTTGCGTTCTTCCACAGGCCGCCACTGATTGTTATAATAACTGTGCAAGGTTGTCCCGGAAACTTGCCGGATGACTCGGCGGTGCATGCCGTCATACTGGTAGGTGCCGTTGCTGCCACTGCTGCTGACCACTTGCGTGATACGGCTCCAGGCATCCCATGTGATTGCCAAGCTCCCGCCCCAATTGCCATCGGCATCTGGCGCGCATTCGCGAATGCGTCCCACTCGGTCCAAAATAACTGGATAGTGCGCATTACTGATTTGGGTCATGCGGTTACCACGATCATGCACACGGGTCTGATCTAAAGTTTGAGAGCCATCGGTTTCTTGGTGAAAAACACGCCAGTTGCCAGTGGGATCATAGTTCCAGCTTTCCTCCAAGGAAGGAATGCCTACGATGGCGCTTCCTTGGGCATTCAGGCAGCCGCGTGCTGCGGTGCTGACTTGGCTGAGGGCATCATAGTCGTATTGCTGATCCTGGGTGTCGGTCAGCGGGCGGGTTTGCCAAGTGCGGCGGCTGTTGCGGTCAAATCCATAGCGGCTGCGCTCCACCACACTGCCGTCGCTGCTCTTCACCCAAGGCATGTCCACCGTGCGGCCAAAGCGATCATAGCCGGAATAAGGATCACCTGCGTCACCCGGACGCTCACCGCTCAAGCGACGATACTTCAGCTCCAGGCCCGGAGCCGGATAAGCCACCCGCACCTGCCAAGCCTGGCCACAGTAGGTGTAGCTGACTAAATCCGTACTCTCCCCATTCACCTGCAAGGCGCTGACACGGCCCAAATGGTCATCCATCGAGTTTGCGGCACCGTATTTCACATTGACCACTCGGCTGCTGGTTGGGTAAGTGGTGCTCAGTCGGCGGATGCTGTTTTTAGCCCCGCCCTGCTCATAAGCGTAGCTCACCTTCGGCGTGCTGGCGCTCACGACTCCACTATGGCTTTGCTTGTCGGCAATCAGCTGCATGAAAGCATCATATTCCAGAGCCACTTCATTAACAACCGATCCTCCGCTTACCGCATTGTAGCTGCTGACCTTGCTTGGGAGGCCACGGTTGTCGAAGCCGTAGGCGATGCGGCGGACATCGCCATTGAGTCCCGCCGCCAATTCGGTGACGGTATCGGCAGTCATCGAACCCACTTTATTGTAGGAATAGGTGTGCGTGGTTCCGTCCGCATCTTTGAAGCTCGTTTGCTGCCCCTGGCGGTTGTAATTGTATTCGAGGCGGGAATAGACACCATCCGGTCCTGCGCTGGCCGGCGCGGGGCGATCATCGCTCTCGGGGTAGATTTTGCTGCGCACAAGATGGTTGCTTGCGATGGCGCTTTCCGCCAGGGTGGTGCCAAAGAGCCAGCGGGTGACTTGATCCCCTGTTTCCGCATTGATGAGAGTGAGTTTGCTGAGTTGGCCGTTGGCGTGATAGGCGAACTCGGTGATGCGTGGGGTGGGGTGAGGGGGCGAAGGAGGAGACTCGGAGCAGAGGTGGCTTGGAGAGAAGAATACTGGAGCGATGCCTTCGATGAGGCGGATGCGGCGACCGGCCTGGTCATTGTCCCAGCGCGTTTCGATGCCCATCGGGTCGATCACGGCGTTGGCATCTCCACTGTCTTTATAGCGATTGGTGGTGACCAGGATCGTGTCACTGCGTTCCGGGGCCACAGCAGGGCGTGCGGGTTCGGTGCCTCCATTGGTGCCGTAATTCGCAGTGACACGGACACGGCCAACAGAATCTGGATAAGTCATTTCATAGCTATTGCGAGACTTTGGTTCCTGATGTGGACCATTGAGGACTCCGGTGCCGATCGCGTCATCAAAGCGCTTCTTGACAGTGCGCATGAGTAGATTGCCCGTTGCATCATATTCCATGTTGGCCTGTTCCACCACGGTATCATCCACTACGCTGTTGTCATTGCCTGCGGGCACTCCGGCCACTCCAGGTCGGCAGCACAGATAATCTACCTGGGGTCGGTTTAAGGCGTCAAAAACCGTCTTGGTATAGGCAGTATTGCCAGCCTTGGATTGCTTGATGAGGTTGCCCACCAGATCATACCAGTTCTGTCCGGTCAGGGTGCCTGCCACATTTCCGCTGACTGGATCACAGCCATCCATCTCCGTCTTGTACACCCGGCCCAGAACATCATAGAAGGTGCGGCTTTGCGAGATGCGATTGGCATTGGCCACGGCGGTGTGATAGCGGGTGCCGGCGGTGGCCCGGTCCAGATTGTCGAAGGTGGTTTTGGTAATCCAGGTCGTGGTGCCGTCCGTCTCCGTGGTCGTGTCGCGACGGTCACGATAATCATAGCCAAAGGAAGTGATCCGGTCGTTGGATGCATTCGCATCCACGAGGCGTGTTTCCTGAGTCAGATTGCCATCCCCACCGGCAGCGCCGCCGTCGTATTCCAATTGCAAGACTTTGACCATGTTGTTGCCTGCGGCACCTGCACCTGCGGGATCACTGTCTGTGGCCCCATCGTCATTCGTGCCCGTCCATTCGCTGATCCGTTGGTCCCTCACATCAAACACGCTGAGCTGGATGGTGTGGGTGGCATCCACCACGCGGTTCTTTCGACCCATGAGATCATATCCATAGGTCGTCTCCATGTAATTCACTCCTTCATCCCCCTCACCGGAGGCTGGAATACTAAAATAGACCCGTTCGGCAAACAAGCGGCCCCAGGGATTATAGATTTTGTGGGTCCAGCGGCTCCACTTTGCCTGCGGCAGAGGCTCATCCGGTGTCAGCAAACCGGTGGCACAGCAGCGGGTGCTCTGGATTTCATCCACCACTCGGCCGTTGGCATCCCTTCGTGTGACCTTAACCGCACCCACTACCGTAAACTGCACCGTGGGATCACTGCCTGTCATGTAACCGGTGGCTTTGCGGGTTTCATGGTTCTCATCATCAAAGGCCAGGAACTCCACCCGGCGGATGGCGGTGGTGGTCGTGTCCGTTTCGCGGAGCTGCACCTCATGCCAGGGACCACGCACCTGGGTGATGCGCCCCAAAGCGTCGCTGACATAGTCCGTCACCAGATTCTGGCCATAAAAGGACCAGCCCGCAGGAGGATCAGGGAACTGGTCCATGCTGGCATCTGCGATGCTTTGCAGCATGGCCCCCGTGCTCTGCACATAGGATCGGAAACTGACCACACCCCGCTGGTTCATCTCCCAGGTCATCCGCCCAAAGCGGTCATAGACCTGACGGATGACACCAGCGACGCCTGTGCCATTCTCCGCTGTGGAGACGACAGGCTGGGTGGTTACCAATTCCTGAACCTGGAAAGTGGGAGTGCCGCCGTCCGTGTACCAAGTGCGGACATAGGTGGTCTTCGGCGCGCTGGTGTCCGACATGCCTGCTGTGGGATAGACGAGCTTTTCCTTGATCGGGTGCAGGCTCACACTGCCCACCGTCTGGGTATCGTATTTCAGTTTTTCGGTGACCTCCAAAGTCCCAGCGCTGCCTTTTTTCACCCCACGTGTGGAGATATAACCCGCCACTTCACCTGTCGTTGGATTGTCCACCGCATAGTAATTGGTTACCTCGATCAGACCGGTGTTCGCATGAAGGTTGACGACCAACGGATCACCGGAGCCCGCTGGCTCCGACACACTGGCCACCGCCGAAGGATGCGCATGCTGGGTGGGGCGGAACTGCTCGTTGTATTGATAAGCGTCCACCCATTGACGTGCGGTTCCTGCCTCCTGAAGAATCTTCGCAAGCAAGCTGTAGCCCTCGTTGGTATAGACACGGTTCTGGCTGCCATCCGGCAAGGTCTCGACGGTCTTGGTGTACCAGGTGTTCACGCCGCCGTCATGAGCGGCGTTCACCGTGTAGGCAAACGTGTACTGCCTGCGCCCGCCCTCCAACTGCTCCAAGGACACCCGTTTTTCCGAATCATACTCGTAGTAGAAGTCGGCGAACTGCTTGAGGTCCGCCTCCGGGGCTGTTTCAGGGTTCAAACCCGCATCGAGCATCTGCTGGTAAGCGGTGGCCCCGATGACAAGCTTGAGGCCGCTGGCAAAGCCATTGGCCTGACCCGAAAGATAGTAGCGGTAGTGCTTCCGGGCGACGATTCGCCAACTACGCGTGCCCACATCATATTGCTCAATGATGGCGGATTTCAAATCATCCTGACCGCCACCCGCATCTCCGCTTTGGTAATAGGTGAACCGCACCCGGCGCACATTCTTGTCTTGGAGTTTCAACGTCACGCTCTCCACCGAGGCAAGCGCGGTCCAGGTGTAGTAGTAACCCGATGTGTGTCCGTCCACCACCTGCTCAAACTTCACCAACAAGTCATCCTCGTCGTAGGTGCATAGAACGGAGCGTCCCACCGCGTCCACCACCCGCTTGAGTTGCCCACGCAGGGCAGAGCTGACCGTCTGGTCATGAAAAACCCACTGCTGCCCATCTTTGGCCGAGGTATATGTCATTTCATGCGCTGCCTCATCCCACACCAGAGAATTCCAGCCAGTATAAAGATTGCGATAAACACTGCCGTCCAAGGTGAAATACTGGCTGGAGTTCGCCCCGTCCTCCACTACCACCTGCGATGGCGGTGAGCCGGAATCACTGAATTTCAAGACCTTCAACTGGCGGATGAACCAGCGATTTCCATTCATGGAGGTACCGTTGCCACCTGTGCCCATCAGAATGTTTGCATAGCTACGAGCGTGTCCCCAACGAATGCCAAAAGCGTCGGACACCAAATCCACCTCCCGGTGAATGATCTGTCCCGTGCCGTAATTGACGGGACCCGAGCTGCCAGAATCAGGCGGACACTCCTGGCCGTCAGGGGGCGGATTTTCGCAATCACATGGGCCGGGAGGGGGATCATCCTCATCCATGTAGGATGAACTACTGGAATACGAAGAGGAAGAAGAGGAACTGCTGGACGAGGATGAGCTACTAGAAGACGACGATGAATTGCTGCTAGAAGACGACGATGAACTGTTCGAGGAACTTGAAGATTGCGAACTGGAGGACGACGGCTGGCTGCTGCTTGAGGAACTTGATGGCTGCGAACTAGAGGACGAGGGCTGACTGCTACTCGATGAACTTGATGGCTGGGAGCTCGAAGAGGAAGGCTGCGAGCTGGACGAGGATGGCTGACTGCTACTCGATGAACTTGATGGCTGGGAGCTCGAAGAGGAAGGCTGCGAGCTGGACGAGGATGGCTGACTGCTACTCGATGATTGCGAACTAGAGGATGAAGAAGACTGTTCGCTGGAGGATGAGGATGGCATGGCAGAATTTGTTTAAAATTTGTCGTTCAATACCAAAGCCCGACGGAAGCTTGGACTGGTTAGGGTTTACATTGAAAGCAAAGAAGTTGATTCGTGTCGTGTCCGTAAAATTCCGATTCTTTGTATTGGAAACACGGACAAGCAGATGTTGACTTGCCGAAATCTTAGGAGCTAAACTGTGTCAGTTTATGACAACGACACGGAAAAGCATTTTAGTTGTTCAGTCTCGCGAGATTTTATGTCTCGGGTTACAGTCCTACCTTCAGATTTGCGGACTCCGACCCACTTTTTGCGAGTGGGCATCAAGCATCACTGCGGCGCGGAGGCTGACAAAGGAAAAACCACCTGATGTATTGATCATAGACCCATTCATGGAGCAACAAAATGGGATGTTGTTAATCCAAGAGTTGCATGCTCGCCAAACAGCCCCGCTGATTATTGCCTACGCAAGTCGCTTTCGATTGGAGGAGATCGAATCTCTCTTTAAAATCGGCGTTGCCGCGATTGTTTCACACGATACCGATGACAAGAGCCTCCTTAAAGTCCTGCTCGACACGATTGGTGGCGCACGTCGCGTCGTTGCAACCAACTTGGAAAGCTCTTTCGACAAATTAAATGCCGTTTGGCGAGTAAGTCCTGCACTCGTCGACAAGCTTTCTAAACAGCAACGTGAGGTATTTCGAATGCTGGGTGAAGCCGAGCCGGTTAAGGAGATTGCCCGCAAGCTGAAAATATCCCCTCGAAGTATTGAGACCTACGAAGCGCGTCTCAAGGATGTCTTGCACTTGCCTAACAATGCAGCTCTTCGCCGTGTAGCTATTCTACATCACGCTTGGGAAGAAGCATCTTCCGGATTTGTCGCTCAAGCTAACAACCTGCGATAGCAGCCGAGTGATAGATAGCCGCCAAGAGAAGCAGATTTGACGTAGTGATAAACAAGTTCCGCTCGATCTCCGATCCAGCTCATGCCACCGCTTTTCGTGTTGCATCAGTGATCGCTGCCAGCCTGCCGCAGGCTTCGCCTCTCATCCCGCTCTGGCAGCGTTCACCCATGCACGCGAGACCTCCCCCCCACCGCCAACGGCCCGTCTGGCATCGGCTCCTGCGTCGTCCGAATGGCAGACCAGCCGTTGCCCCGGCCTCCCTTGGCCGCGTCACCAGCGACGGATGCAGGGCCAGTTCCTCCCCGCCTTTCCACGAGGACTGGCCCATGCTCCGTCACCGGCCACGCGGGGGCACGGGTTCGGGAAAAAACTTCGGCTGACCGAAGTCACGTGTTTCACGTTATCCACAGGGCGATGTGACACGCCCGGTCACCTTCATGGTATGATGAGGACATGGAAAAAATCGTGCGCAAATCAGCGGGTGTGAAGTTCGAGAGTGATGTGCTGGCGTTCATTGACCGGCTCGCTCGCGAACAGCAGCGGAGCCGCAGTTTTATCATCAATGCCATCCTGCGATGGTATTCCAAATGGCTCTCAGAGCAGCAGGCCAAGGTCGAGGCGGAGCAAGATCAGCCGGTGATCCGGTTGTAGGCTGCCATGCAGAGCACTTTGGATCGCAAAACACCGCTTCAGTCATCCCAGGCTCCCGAGCCGGTAATTTCAGCGTTCGAGGGATTCAGAGCGCCGACCTCCAACACCACCTACACGCCGAACCAGTTCTTCGATGTAGTGATCCCGAACTTCTCGCGGGGCGTCGTGCGCATCGTGGCCTATCTGCTGCGCAAAACGCTCGGCTGGTGCGATGCGAATGGGAATCCGCAGGAGGAGCAGATCGAGGTGACTTACTCCGAACTGGAGCGAAAGGCGGGCGTGAGTCGTGACATGATTCGTGCCGCGCTGGATGATGCCCTGGCGGGTCACTTGCTCGAATGCATCACGGAAGGCCGAGCTAAACACGCGCACGATGCCGGGCAATCTGCCCGCTATCAGCTCCGCTGGTCATCCATGCCCTACACGACGCGATTGGAGCACTTCGATGGCTTCTTTGAAGGCGAAGGCAATCGCACCGACATCCCGAACGAGTTCTTTGACGTGCTCATACCCCACGAGCCGCTTTCCGTGATCAAAGTTGTTGGAGCGATCATTCGCCACAGCATCGGCTTTCAGGCCAAACACGGCCGCCGTCGCCAGCAAGTGGCGCTGTCCTATCAGCAGATCGAGAACTACGCCCGCTTCGGCAGCCGTTCCGATCTCGCCAAGGCGCTTCGCATTGCGATGGAGAAAAACTACATCGTGCGACTGGAGAGCGGTGTGTTCAGCCATGAGGCCACTGAGCGGCGGCGTGCCGTGTATGCGCTTCGCTGGTGCGATTTTTCGAACGGTCAGAAAAACGAACCAGCCGTCCATCAGTCAGAAATCCAGACCAGCATCAGTCCGATTTTCGAACCAGCGCATCAGTCAGAAATTCGCACCAACATTAAAACGAAACCAGGAAACGAAACTGGAAACCGCCCTGCGGCTGACACGGAGTTGCGAGACAGGCTTGTCGCCTTCGGCTTCAGCGAAAAGACCGTCGCGAAGCTGACGCGGGAGCACAGCCGCGAGGAGATCGAGCAGCAGATCGCATGGTTGCCAGACCGCGCACCGGCACGCAGTCCGGCAGGGCTGCTACGCCGATCCATCGAGCAGCGATGGCCCGCGCCGATGAAACTTCGGTCAGCCGAAGTCACCAGCGTGACGCAGGCCGGATGGGACTTCGCGCGCTGCTTCTACGCGGCCTATGGCGGCAATCGAGGCGAGCCGGTGAATGATCCATCGCCACGCGAGGCGCAGACCGCGGAGAGCTTTGTGCAGCGATTGATCCGCGCCACGAGGGAGGAGGGCCGCGCTGCCGAGTGGGGCCGTGAGCTGGGCACCCTTGCACGCGAGCAGCGGCATCCGTTTCCATCGCTCACGCTTGCCATCCGCCAGCTTGGAGATGCCTTCCTCGTCCAGCGGGAAAAGCAGCGCCTCCAGGTGCAGCTCGCCAGCATCACGCAGAGCCGTGAGCAGCACGAGCAGCGCTTCCGTGAGGACTGGCTCCGCTGGCTTGCGGCGAAGGAGGCCGAGATGCGCGACTCGCGTCCCGAGGACTATCAGCGCTTCATCGCGCAGCGGGAAAGCGAGCGGTCAGAACTCGCCGCCGATCCGAAGCCATGGTCGCGTCGCGTGCTGGAACACTTCGACACGGAAAACGCCCGGCTCGGTGCCTTCCGCCAGTGCTTCGGCCTCCCGGACTTCTGGCAGTGGGACACCGCCTTTAACAGCCAATCATTCAAACCAAACCCATGAACATCATCACCGTCATCAATGCCAAGGGAGGTTGTGGCAAAAGCACCATCGCCATGAACCTGGCCAGCGGCCTCGCGCGTCACGGGCATCGCGTCCTGCTCATGGACCTCGATCCGCAGGCGCAGGTCACGCAATGGCTCGCCGGAGGGGATGGACTCACGCCGGAGGGCACGCTCGTGGCCGCGCTCACGCGCCAGCAATCGCTCTCCGAGGTCATCCAGCCAACCGGCTTTGAAAACATGTCCTTCGTCGCCAGTGCCGACGGCCTGGAGGACCTCGGGCGTGAGATCAGCCAGACGGAGGGCTATCCCTCCATGCTCACGCAATTGATCGCCGAGGAGCACATCGCCGACCGCTTTGACTTCCTCGTCATCGACTCGCCGAACCAAATCTCGCCGATCATGGAGAACGCCATCTTTCCAGCGGATGCCTTCATCGTGCCGTTTGAGAGCACGAAGGCCGTGAAGAGCTACGCCAGCATCTACAAGCTGCTCGTGAAGCTCCGCCCGACCGCCGACTTCCGCATGCTGCATGTGCTGAGCAATCTCACACGCCTGCCAGGCTTGCGAAAGCGCGTGCTGGCCCTGCTTGCGGATGACGGCATCCCATCGGCACGCAGCGAGATCCGCTCCTGCGGATGGATGGCGCAGGTGGACGAGAATGGAGGCAGCATCTTCCACTATCGTCCGCTCTCCAAAGGAGCGCAGGACATGGCCGCCCTCGTCGAAGAGGTGCGGGACTTATTCACTAACGGGCCGCAGGCCCACGCGGAGACCTCCGCCGCATCGCCCGACCACGCGATGAGCGCGGAAGTCACCGCCCCAACAGCATGACCAAACTACCCGATGGCAAAAGCCGTCTCGATCTCGTGAAGTCCGGCCTCACCGGCGGACTGCCGAAACGAGGCCGCTTCATTGTCAGCATTGACCGCCTACTCGAAGACCCGGAGAACGAGCGAAAAGTCTTCCACAACATGGACGACATGATCGAGTCCGTGCGTCGTCACGGCATCATCGAGCCCATCACTGTCACCCAGGAGGGCGACCGCTACCGCATCCTCACCGGCCACCGCCGCTTCCGCGCCGCCAAGGCCGTCGGCCTCACAGAGCTGGAGGTGCTCGTGCGCGAGCCCGATGACCAGATTACAAGACGCTTCAAGAGTCTCATCTCCAACATCCAGCGGGAAAACATTCCCGCCGTCGAGCTGGCAGAGACGCTTCACAGCCTGCTCAGCTCCGGTGCTGCCGCGTCCCAGCGCGAACTCGCCCGGCAGATAGGGAAGAGCGAGCAATGGATGTCCGGCATGCTCCGCGTGCTGGAGCTGCCCGCCCGCCTTCAGGAGGAGCTGCGCAGCACACCCGGCATCGGCTACGAGATGGCCCAGCGCATCGCGCAGGTAGGGGACTCGCAGTTTCAGGAGCAGCTCGTCACCGCCGCCGTGGCAGGGGAGAGCGTGGGCCGCATCCGCGAGCGCATCGCCAGCTTCCGCACCACCCAGGGCTCCACGTCGTCATCCCGACCCAAGACACGCACCAGCCAGCTCATCCAACTCACGCATAGGGAAGGGAATTGCGTCGCCAGTCTCCGTGCCAAACGCGAACCTGGAGCCCAAGAAGCCATGCTGGAGGCCCTCCGTCAGCTCGCCGAGCAAGTGAGGGCGGATGACAGCCTGCGGTGAGTCGAGGCCTCCATTCCTGCCCCTCGACAAATCCGCCAGGGCTTGATACAATGCACCTATCATGAGTTCCACCGTCGAACACATCCGCCAAGAGATCGACCAGCTCGCCCCTGATGAGGTTCGGGAGCTTTTCACCGATCTCCAACAGGAGTATCCACTGCGATTGCTTCAGGTCGAAGAAACCGCGCCAGACCTTTCCGACCTCAGTGAGGCCGACAAGGTGAAGCTCGAAGCCCTCCGCCAGGACATCCAGGCTGCTGCCGACTCCTTGGATCGTGGAGAGGGTCATGAACTCGATTGGGACGCTTTTTTGGCTGAGCGCCACCGTGCCCACGCTGCCCGCAAGGCTTCCTAATCCATGCCCAAGGTAGTCCACTCACCAGAGGCAAAGACCGACCTCCAGGAAATCTGGGACTACATCGCCCAGGACAGTGTTTTCCAGGCGGATCGACTGCTCCTGCGGTTCCGCGACAAGCTCGAATACCTCGCCAAGTGGCAGACCATCGGGCGGCCACGCCCGGAACTCTCCAAAGGCTGCCGCAGCTATCCCTTCGGTAAATACTGCTTCTACTTCCGTCCTTCTGACTCCGGCATCGAGGTGCTCAGGATTCTGCATTCCGCCCGCGATCTCGATCAGATCACCTTCCCCAAGTAACACCACACCACGCCACGCCAAAGGCGTCAAGACCACCGACCTTACCAGGGCTGCTGCGAAGCAGCTCTTTTGCTTTTCAGACACCCTAGCGGCGATTGCCAATCGTCGAGCCAATCATCAAAGACACCTTCAAAACTACGGCTGACCGAACTCGGGCCTCAAGGACACCGGCTGTCCGAAAAGCGTTGTTTGAGGCCGTGAAAGTGTCCTTGAGTCGGGAAACAAATATTCTGCGACACGCCCCCATCTCCGATCTTCCATCACCCATCTCCAGCGAGCACCCCTACATTCACCCCTATTTACATGGTATGTAGGGGTGCGCGAAAAAATCGCGGCGAGTGCTACCGCACGGACGACGGTTTCAAGGCTTCACTGAGCCGCGAATCGCAGCCAGGCCTTGTCACGGGTGCCCCCACGTGTTCGGGCTGAACGCCCGACTTCACGCGGTTTCCTACGGCGACAAGGACTTGATCGACCTGCGGATAAAGGTCATGGCCAGCACCGGTCTACCCGCCCTCGGCCAATGACCAACCGCGTGAAGTCGGCCGCTCCGGCCAGCCGGCTGTAAAGCCGGACTGCCCTCGCCCTTCACACGTGGGGGGCACGAACGCGGGCTTCGCCCGTAACTGAAGACCACGGCACTTGAAAGCAGGACGAGGGCTTGTCATCCACACTTCAAAAATCTGCCCGCAAAGATATTCAGAAAGCCTTGGATGCTTGATCCTGCTTAGCTAGGCTAAAAATTGATTCCCCCCTGCAAAACGCTTTCAAGTTTCGCAATAACCTGATTTGCCACCCACCAAATAAAGCTTCACCATGAGTCAAGAAGTGACCACTCCGAGCAAGACCTACTGGGTGCGGCTTTACAGTGTCGAGCGGGCGGGTTCGCATTACTTCGTGTATGGCTATGCGGTCAGCGCGAAAGGCACACCTAGCGCGTGGAAGATGAGCAACCTGCCGGTGTCTGGAAGCACCTGGAAACTAAAGCAATTTAACTGCTTTGCTGACGACGTGGAGATCCAGAGGCTTCAGCAGGCGGCGGAGAATGGCACCATTACGATCCCCTTGGGAGGACAGCCGCTAAGTCTAGTGTCCTCACGTCTGGCTCATCGTCCGCGCGTCATTGCCATTCCTCACGAAGCACTTTCAGATGAGAGACCAAAGTCATTCTCAGACGACATGGCTGAAATGGAAAGCCACTGGGAACTCGACAAGCGCGTCCTGATAGAGCGTCTCTTTCCCAATCCACCCTTTGATGCCGAAACAGCGCAACGTGTGACTACCGAGCTTCTGGAGCAACTAGAGGCTGAAACTGGAATCAAGTTCGGCAACGATGACTCCGGCAGACTAGGAAACCTTGATGTCTTCCGCCATCTATCCGGAGACTTCCGTTTGCCTGATGGCCTCTGCTGCCGCTCATTGCGAACGAAATCGGGAGATGTAGAACGGCTGTCGCTACTCGTCTGGTTAGAGCCCCCAATCGCAGACCTGCCGAATCTGCTTGTTGGCTGCCGCTTGTTCAACGGAGGCAATGCGTCAGGCAGAACCTGCGTCATGAGCGAAGTCCGCGAATACTCTCGTGGAGAGAAGATCGATTTCATTCCACAGGAGCCATTTTCACAATTCGAAGTGTCCGTTTGGAGCGAGCAAAGACTCGTGGGCTACAGGACATTCAGCATCGTGCGTGGAATGTCATTCAACATGCATGTGGGTGGCGCTAAGAATCGTGTCCGAACCAAATGGTCTGAATCCCTTCCCGCCGAACTGAGAGAGCGAGCGGAGACTGTGTCGTCAGGCATTTCACAGCGTTCGCAGATCGGCTCGGGAGATGCTGATCCATGGCGAGAGACAGAGTTAGCTGCCCGCCAAACGGTCCGCACTGGCTTTTCCGGAAAAACCGCAGCCAGGTATTTTGGAGTTACACCAGAAAACCAGTTGGAATCATTAGAGTTCGTCAGTGGTCTGATCCTTCGCCCAAATGTGAAGCGGGTAACAATTGCCGACCCCTTCTTCGATGACATCGGCGTTGAGTCACTGCTAGTGAAGGTGGCGCAAACACAGGAAGTTCTGGTCCTAGCAAGTCACACTTCCTCGTCCGGAGGAAAAGCCCGTCTCTCATCATCTTGCGAAGCACTACGTGACAAGCTGTCGAGGAATGTGACCATCATCAACATCGAAACACCTGGCGAGGCGACCCAGCAATTTCATGACAGATACGTGCTGATTGAAATGGAGGAAGGATCGCCCACAGAGTCGGAACTTTGGATGTTGAGCAATTCGTTCAGCTCGATGGCGAAGAACTACCCGCTAATCATCACGTTGCTTCCACCAGACGTTGCAGAGGAAGTAGCTGCCTATCTTGGAGAGCTTGAACAAGGCAAGCCACCCGGTAAGACTCACGCAACTCGGACCATTGTTTGGTCCCAGGTATCGTCACCTCCCAGCCCTCGCCCCATAACGCCCCCCGACGAGACGTTTGAAGGTTCCGATTCGATTCTTGCCCTTCTTGTATCTGATCAAGGATTGCTATCAGACTGGCGCGTTCCAGACCTGGCATTACCAACTGTGGTTGGAGCAGTGAAAAGAGCCCTTGTGGGTGATCCATCGCGTCGCGTGGAGCATTTGATTGCGATTGCGCGGTGGCATTACCACGGAGGACCATCCGCTTCAGAGTATCACTTTGAAGATTCTGAAATGCAGTGGCTCGCGGATGCTTTCAGGCAATTGCTGGCCTCTGATACGCGACAAAGCGTCCAGATCGAAATCGAGGCAATCCAGAACAACGCAGAGATGCCTGAATGCCTGAATGACCTTTGGCATTCGGTGAACCAGATGCCCTTTGAATTGCGTCGTGGCACAAATCCGGCCCTTTACTTCTTCGCCGAGGCACTGTGGGGCCGTGCCCCTGAGATTCTTGTAGAGATACTGGATGAGACAAAGAGCACCGCCCTATTTGGCTGGCTTTGCATGGAGGGCAGTGGTGGCACCAAGGTGCAAATTCAGGCTTTGTTGGCCGCCAGGGCGCGCTTCATCAAAGCTGTTGGCGTAATTCTACTTTGGCAGTGGTGCGAAAGGCAGGCGGCGGCCCAAGGACGGAGTGCGATCATCATATTGAAGGATGAACTGATGAGCAGCCGTATGCCTCCTATTGAAGCATGGCTAGGCTTGGCGTTCGTCGAAGCAAAATCAACCATCCCGGGGAATGCAGACGCCGCGTTGTTCGAGCAAACTGCGGCAACATGGTTCCCGACAGATCTTTCTGAAGAGACTCTGGCGAGGCTGACATTGATGATTAGTAGAGCCGCTCCTAACCGCGGTGTCGTGGTCGTGAATCGTTTGGCTGAAGTCTGCCTAGACCGATGCTGGCGGGATGCGTTACATCAATGGTGCACAACCCAGGTGCTCGGCCAACTCCGCCTCAAAAACCCCAGGTCTGCGCAGCCGGGAGTCAGCGTCTGGTGCAACGCTGAAACGGTTTTGGCTGCGGCTCGCTCGGTTTGGAGTGTTCACGGCGATCGCGCACCGAATTGGTTTGAGCAGGATGTCATGAACAATCTGAAGCTCTCAGATGCTCTGGAGCCTCTCCTCCGCACGCGAGATTACACGAGGTGGAGTGATGCATTGGATTCCATCATGCTCGCACTTTGGTTTGGCCGAGCAATAGCTCAAGAAGCTCCGAGCATGGAGCGCAGCGGGGAATTTGCCGTTCACATAGCTCCGGGAATGTCCAAAATACTCATGGCCCTTGGCCCCGAAATTTGGCGATTCTATGTTCACAAAAATGCGCAACTCTCATGCATAGTAGCCTTCATCGGTTGGAGCGCGGAATACTGTGATGAAGCAGGTCTCGCGACCATAGAGCAACTAGTGATCAGCGACCAAGTGCCAAGCGTGTGGAGTCTTTGGCTGGTGGTTCAATCCCCCAAGTTAATCCTGAAACATTCGGCACTGGTTGAAACGTTGGCTCGCCACCTGAGCACTGGAACCAGCTGCCACTCAGATGAGGTCGATGAGTGGTCTGCCCGGATTCACAAAGCGCTCAAACACCTGGACGACCAAACATCCGAGGAACTGATCCGGCGGCCAAGAGACGGTGTTTCAAGCTATCCATTACAGCTGCGGAAACGGTTTGATGGGGCCATCAGAGCAGCCAGGCTTCGTGGATTACTCCACCTGCTCCATTCCAGACTCAGTCAATGGCAGTCCAGTTTTCAGGACACGCGAAAAGCATGATCTCCTCCGAACAGTCTGCAAATCGCACCGCACAGAGCACCCAAGGTGATCTCTTCGGAGACTTAGACTCCGTGGCCGATGGGATCGGCAAACGCATCGCCGAGGGCATTCTAGGACGCATCCAATCCTTCCCTGAGCGAGAGCATGTGTTCGCCCAAAACAAGCTCGTCGTGTAATGATGTGATATGATTGGGGCATGCTCAGCCGTCGAGGCCAGTTGCCGTTACCCGCCTGGCTCGATCCAACAGACGTTTGCCGGGTGACTTGCCGGGCGGGCACCCATTTTGACGAGGGGGTGATCTCTGGCCCGGTTTTCATTCATGTTCCTTTCTGGAGCGGCGGCTGGCCTGGGCGGCGTGAACACAGCCATGAACGAACACGATCTTCACATCGGCATGAGGCATGTCTGGGGCGGCGAGCAGCCGTTTGGCTTCGACCTGGCTGATGCTCGCTACCACACCTACATCATCGGCAAGACGGGCTCCGGGAAGACCACGCTGCTGCGCAATCTCATCCTCCAGCTCATCCAGCAGGGCCACGGCGTCGGCCTCATCGACCCGCATGGCGATCTCGCGGAGGATTTGCTCCTGCACATCCCGCCGCAGCGGGCCGAGCAGACGGTTTATTTTCACCCTGGCGACCTCGATCACCCCATCGGGCTCAATTTGCTGGCCCAGACCGCGCCGGAAGACCGTCACCTCGTGGCCTCCGGCATCGTGAGCGCCTTCAAGAGCCTGTGGCAGGAAAGCTGGGGGCCGCGGCTGGAATACATCCTGCACAACGCCATCGCCGCGCTGACGCATTGCCCGAACACCACGCTCCTCGGCCTGAACCGCCTGCTCACCGACGCGGCCTATCGCCGCTGGGTGGTGAACCAGATCGACGATCCCTTCCTGCGCGACTTCTGGGAGAACGAATACGAGAGCTGGGAGCCGCGCTTCATGCGCGAAGCCATCGCGCCCATTCAGAACAAGGCCGGCCAGCTCCTCCTCTCCCCGGTCATCCGCAACATCATCGGCCAGGTGCGCAGCAAGGTGAGCATTCCCTTTGTCATGAACGAGGGCCGCATCTTCCTCGCGAACCTCTCGAAGGGCGAGATCGGCCACGACAAGGCGAACCTGCTCGGCTCCCTGCTCATCACGCAGTTCCAGCTCGCCGCCATGGCCCGCAATCGCCAGCCCGAGCACGAGCGTCGCGACTTCTACCTCTTCGTGGATGAGTTCCAAAACTTCGCCACCGAGAGCTTCACCTCCATCCTCGCCGAAGCGCGGAAATACCGGCTCAATCTCACTCTGAGCCATCAATACATCGCCCAGCTCTCCCCCACCGTGCGGGAGGCCGTGTTTGGCAATGTCGGCACCCTCGTCGCCTTCCGCGTCGGCTTTGCCGATGCCGAGCATCTGCACGGCGAATTTGGCGAGGAGTTCCACCAGCGTCAGTTCGTCGATCTCCCCCGCTACGAGACCCTCATCCGCAACCAATCCGCCAGCGGCTCCATTCACTTCCAGCGCACCCGCCTCTCCCCGCCCATCGAGACGCACCAAGGCCGCAAAGCCAAGCTCCTCCGCCGCTCCCGCGAACGCTTCGCCACGCCGCGAGCCGAGGTCGAGGAGAAGCTGAAGCGGTGGTTGCGGCAGGTGCATTGAGGGGCGCTTCCTTGCGTGGCGGCACGCCTGTCTGGTATCCTTTTCACCAGAGCGATCCGCGCTGCGACGGGCCTGCGGTTGTCAGCCTGAAGTCTGCCTCACTCCTGAGGTCGGCTTCTCCTGACAACCCCAAACCGAAGCCCTCATGAGCCACGCAGAGTCCCGCACTGATCCTTACCAAGCTGTCACCGATCTCATCCTTGAACACCTGGAACGCGGCGTCGTTCCCTGGCGCTGCCCCTGGCAGCGCGAAGTCGGCATTCCGCGCAACTTCCACACCGGCAAGACCTACAACGGCATCAACGTGCTGCTGCTGGGTCTGCGGCACATGCCATCCCCCTACTGGCTGACTTTTCGTCAGGCCCAGGAGCGCGGCGGTCACGTCCGCAAAGGCGAACACGGTGCCCATGTGATCAAAGTCGGCGAATCGAAGTCATCGTCACCCGATGAAGCCGAAGCGACCGATGAACCCAGGCGGAAACGCTTGTTCCTTCGTGAATACACCGTTTTCAATGCGGTGCAGATCGAAGGCATCGAATTCCCGCCAGTGAATCCGATTCCGCAGCTCCCCGTGAGCGAACGAATCGAAGCCGCCGAGCAGATTGTCGCCGAGATGCGAAATCGCCCTTCCATCCACGAGGGAGCACGCACGATGGCCTGCTACCGCCTCCAAACCGATACGGTGCAGATGCCGCCATTTGGAAGCTTTGAGAGTGCCGAGGCCTACTACCTCACGCTCTTTCACGAGCTGATTCATGCGACGGGCCACGCTGATCGCCTGAATCGCGAGAGCCTCCTCAAGCATGACGGATTCGGAGGGAAGGTCTATTCCCAGGAAGAACTCGTCGCTGAGATGGGGGCGGCTTTCCTCGGCATGGAAACGCACATCGTGAGCGATGCCCACGAACAATCTGCCTCCTACCTGCAAAGCTGGCTGGATATCCTGCGTGTCAAAGAACACAAACGCTGGATCATCCATTCCGCCGCCCAGGCAACCAAGGCCGCGAACTACATTCAAAACCGTGCCACCACCGTTGACTCCAAAGAAGCGATCATGACAGCCTGAACCCCGAAGCCTCTCCACACCCTGGAGAGGCTTTGTTCGTGATAGAATGCAGGCATGACAGCAACGCAGCAGCGGCTTCCACGCTTCAAACGTGCTCCCGAAGCCGCCGGATCATTTCAATTCACCCCACGCGACCTCGAACTCTTGCGCCACGTCGCAGAGCATCGCTTCATCAAATCCGAGTGGCTGATCAAGCTCGTGGGGGGCAGCCGACAGCAGGTGCTTCGTCGGCTCAACCTGCTCTACCACCATGGCTACCTCGACCGACCCCACTGCCAGCTCGATTATTACCATCAAGGCGGATCACGCACCATGGTCTATGGCCTCGCTTCTCGTGGCGCGGGGCGTCTTCGTCGTGATCTGAACATGCCCTTCGAGCGCATGGATTGGACGACTCGAAACAAAGGCATTGGCCGTCTCTTCTTGGAGCACACCCTGATGGTCAGTGACTTTATGGCCGCACTCGAATTCGACATTCGTCAGCGTCCTGATGTCCGCCTGCTTTACTCTCACGAACTTCCCCAACCCAGAGGCCGAGAGAATCACCGTGAACCCTTCCGCTGGACGGTTGATCTCCCCGGCAAGCGTCGTGTTGGCGTGGTGCCGGACAAGGTTTTCGCGCTTGAGGTGACGCAGCCTGATGGCCGAATCGAGCACACACAATATTTCCTCGAAGCGGATAGGGGCACGATGCCAATCAGTCGCTCAAATCAAAAAGGCACATCGTTGAGGCGAAAACTAGAGTCATATCGCCGCCTCGGCACGCAAGGCAAATTGTCGCCTTGCGATGGGACGTGGGTAGTTGTGTCCACAACCACTCCAGAGAGGATCAAACTGCTCAGGGAGGCTGAGAAGCCAGCCGGGAGGAAAAGTCGGCTGCTAGATGTTCTAATTTCCGCAATCAATCCATTTTCCACTTTTGAGATTAAACGTCACAGGTTTTGAAGAAGATGACGCCCTTCTACGTCTCATCCAGATTAGTTTATGGTTTCCACGCTTCGCTGCCAGATCGCACTGCTTACCCTCTGGTTTGCATATTGTTTGCCGTGCGCCGCCCAAGTTCAAAACGGGAGCTTCGAGGCAACATCCAATTTTTGGTTTATCACAGGGCATTTTCCAGTCTTCGGCAACGCCTCAAGGGCTAACGGTGGAACCTATTATGCATACACTGGCACCAGCGCAGACCTTCAAACACCTCAACAGGGAACGCTGTATCAAAACATCACCATTCCGAGCGGTCTGAGCTCTGCCTCGCTGGAGTTTTATCTTTGGGTGGCTTCCGATGAAGACACCAGCGGCAATTGGGATGTTCTCCAAGTTCAAGTCTTGAACAGCACCGGCACGGTGACACATCAGGCAGAAGCGGGCTATTACAGCAACAAGGACAAAGCAGGCCCGCTCAACTCGACGAATAAGGCTTACGTCAAGCGCAGCGTGCCTCTGACCAGCTATATCGGACAGACCATACGCATTCAATTCAAGTCCACAGTCGATGGTGCGCCAAATACCATTTTCCGCATTGACGATGTGTCTCTGGTTACGACCCAGGTTCTCCCAAACCTCACGCCGTATCAGCCCAATGGCTGGTCAAATAAGATTGTGGTTTCGAAGGCCACCGGCACGAACACAGACGCTGCAACTATCACCTCCGCTGATACTGTTTACGTTGATTGGGCTTATGAAAACAACGGACAAGGGCCAACCCTAGCACACCCGTCGGCGACACTTTATCTGAATGGAGTTTTCAAAGAAAACGTCGGCGCTGGTCAAAACCTGTTAGCTGGTCAATACACATACCGCTCTGATTTTGTTCTTGGTAACCTACCTGTAGGGACTCATCACCTTGAGCTAATTGTCGATCAGCCAAGTGCGATCTCCGAGAGTGATGAAACTGATAACCGTTTCACTCGCTCGTTCACTATATCCGCCCCGCCAAAGCCCAATCTGACTCATTACCAGCCGCAAGGCTGGCCGGAGAAGATGGTTTTGTCCACCACCGCAGGCACGAACACACATGTCTCGACAGCAACGACGGAAGACGATCTCTATCTCGATTTTGCATTCAAAAACGACAGCATGACCGCCATTAGCAATGGTTTTCATGTGCAGGTTAAAATCGACAATGTGGTGAAATTGAACGCCAGCTTCCCTGCGGGACTCGCCGCAAACGACTTCCGTCACATCATGGATGAAGCATTGGGGCGCTTAGCGGTCGGGGTGCATGTCATCTCCCTTCATTTGGATTCTGATAGCGAGGTCGTGGAGACTGACGAGTCTGTTGATAACTACTATGAGGTTCCAGTGACTATTACAGGCCCTCCTGGGCCTGTTGTTAGCATTACTTCTCCTCCATCAGGTTCGTCATGGGCCGTGGGCACTCCTGTCCCGATTTCCTGGACGCTTACAGGTCTTACTGCTCCAGTCACGGGCTTCCGTGTGTGGATATTGAACAACGGAGCCCCCTTCTACACGATCAGCCTGCCTGCAACAGCCACCAATGTAGATTGGGTTGTGCCTTCCGGATTTGTGACCTCGACTGGGGCGATTCGCGTGGAGACTCTTGGCACACCGAATGACAGCAAGGAAAGGCCGATTGTCACCACATCCCCAAATCCCTCGACGCTGTATCCTGTCATTTCGATTTCGCAGGCATCGCCCATACCGCTGAACCGGGAGGTGACTTTTTCAGCAGCAGGTTCACATGGCCCAATTACCAGCTATCACTGGCGGTTCTCAGATGGCACAACCAGGGACGGCATCTCAGTGACGCACACATTCAAAAGCAGTCAGGATGGCTCTGGTTATGTGGAGTTGTTTCTTAACGCACCAAACAGCCCGCATAGAGCCTCAGTCTCTTTCGCCCTCACGGGTGGCGGTGTAGATGACAAGCAGGGCAAGCAAGGCGATCCAGTGAACACGGCCACAGGTAGCTTCATCTACAATCTTGATCTTATGCCCGTAGCCGCCCGCGGCTTGCCCTTTTTATTCCAGGCCTATTACAGCTCTCAGTCTTACCGCGAGGCCACTCCCGATTTGCCTGCCAGCACTCCAGGTTCTCTTGGCTACGGTTGGTCTCACACGTTTGAAACGCATATCCAGCCAGGCACGGAGAACGGCAAACGCTATGCCCTTATCGTGTTCGGCGACGGGCACGCAGAGAAGTTTATACAAGATGCGGGAGTTGGCTGGATTGCTGAGCCGGGAAACTACAACCAGCTTTCTGAAGGCTCTGACGGACGGTTTTCTCTCACAACCCGCTCGCTTCTTCGGCATGACTTTGATCTAGGAGGCCGTCTGGATGCCATCACGAATCAGAATGGCAATGCGCTCGATATAGTCTGGGAAGTCGTTCCCGGAGCTGTGGAGCCAGACCAAATGCGAATCCAGAAAGTGGTGCTTCCTGGTGGTCCTGCGGATGGCAGTGCCAAGCACGAGGTTCTTTTCCGCTACAGCACGGCCATCCCGACATTCCTTTGGAAAATCGAAAACCCGATGGGTGAGAGCTGCGTGTTCATTCAGGATGCCAAAGGCGACCTCGTGAGCTACGCCAATGAACTCGGCCACGCGACCACTTACATTTATGACGCTGACCTGCACCAGATGAAAAGCGGCACGGATGCCGAGAATCATCGCTTTGTGAATCTGTTCTACAATGCCGACCGCCGCGTTGATAAGCAGGAGGACGCCAGCGGGAATGTCACCCTGTTCAACTACAACTTCCCTGCGAACGGCGGCGCGGGAGATCGCATCACCACAGTGACCCGGCTCGCTGATCCCTCCTATGCCGCAAACGATCCGCGCAATGAAATGGTGGAGGATGTGCATGACCAGAAGCTACACCTCACTGAACGCCGGGTGCGTATCGAAAACCCAAATGCAGGAGGCGATCCCTTTATCTGGTTGGCCGAGAAACTGGCCTATGATCCCGTGACTGGTGATCTCATTTCCAAAACCAACCGTCGTGACTTCACAACAACCTATCAGTATCAAAATGGCAATCTCACTCAGGTGCAAACACCTGATGGTGGCATCACCACCTTTGCCTACACAGATTCTCGTCACCCCACGCTGCCTACCCTCATTACCTACCCAGACACACGGGTGAAGGAGTTCCGTGAATACGATGCCAAAGGAGGCCTCATCGCCTCCACCATGCCTTATGATCCGGCGCAACCGACCAAGTATCGCCGAGAGACGATCCGCAATGCCTTCGGGCAAGTCACCGAGACCGTGGATGCCAATGGAGTCCATCAAACCTTTGGAATCGACGAGTGGGGCCGCAATACCAGCTTCACCGATGGCGAGACAAAGATCCACATCAGCGAGTTCGATGCCAATGGCCGCAAGACGGCCAGCATTGATCCACGGAACAACCGATTGACCCTTGCCTTGAATGCAGTAGGCAATATCACCGGCACCAGCCGTGCCGATCCGAATGACCCGCTCCTGCCCATCACCACCCAGGTCATCTTCGACGACAACGAGCAGCCCATCCAGTCCACCGACTCCCTGGCCCACTCCAGCTACTCCATTCGCGATGAGCAGGGCCGAGTCGTCCGAGAGGAAAACCACGAGCGGCACCCGCTTATCCATCGCTTCGATGTCTTTGGCCGTGAGGTGGAGACTGAGAACGCCAAGGGCGGGATCACGCGCCGCACTTTCAATTTTGCCGGTTACCTCATGTCGGAGTCCAGCCCCGCTCCGTCCACCAACGTCATCACCTACAAGCGGGATGCGAATGGCAATGCCACCGAGATCATGGATGGCGATGGGGTGCGCACAACCTTCGAGTATGACTCCATGGATCGAGTCATCGTCACGCGAAGGTGGAAGTCCGCCACCGAATACGATCAGACACGCACCTCCTACAACCTCCTGGGGCAGAAAGAATGGGACGAAGACGCTGGCGACGCACTCGGAGTGAAGCGGAAGGTCTTCTATCACTACAACCTCGCAGGCGATCACATCCGCACGGTGATGAAATCAGGAACGGAGTTCACCTTCGACTACGACCTTGAAGGTCATCTCATCTCCGCTTCGCACATGTCCTCATCCGGCATCGCCACCCGCACCCAGGAATACAACGGGCGCTACCAGTTGAAGAAGCGCACGAACGAGAACGGCCACTCGGAGGAGTTCTTCTATGACGATGCGGGCAATCTCTCCCGACATGTCCAGGAAAGCGGCAGCGCGACGCCGCTTGAGACGACCTTCGTGCATGACTCGCTGAATCGCCTCACGCGCATCAATCCGCCCACAGGCCCGCCGATCACCTTCGTTTACGACAAGGCCAGCCGCCGGATCGAGATGACCGATCCTACCGGCACGACCAAGTGGGCCTACTCCACACTGAATCAGGTGGCCTCGATTGAGATGCCGAACGGCCTCAAGCTCACCTTCAGCTACGATCCTCTCGGGGCCACGGAGATCATCACCTATCCTGGCAATCGCCCCGCCACCTATGTCACCGATGCCGCAGGGCGGTTCCAGTCCGTCACCGATTGGTCGAGCCGCACCATCAGCCAGACTTACACGGCAGGGGATCGCCCGTTGAGGCTCCAGTTCCCGAATGGCGTCCACACGGCCTTGGCGCACGATCCGCTGGGACGTCTCAATGTCGTTACCCACCAGAAAGGCAGCGAACCTGCGCTCCGCCACCTCAGCTATGGCTTCAATGCCCTGGGGCAACTGGACAGCATCCCTGATGTCCAGCTCACCGAGCCTGAAAGCACCTACCCCTGCACCTATGGCAAGGCGAATGAGCTGCTCACCATCGCAGGCTCCCCTGTCACTCATGACGGTAGGGGCAATCTCAAGACGGCCAAGCTAAGTCCAGCGTCTCCAGCCACAGACACACTCACCTGGGATTATGCTAATCGCCTCACCAGCGGCAGCATCGGTGGAGCATCGTTCACGAATACTTTCAACGGCCTCGGCCACCGCACTGCCACCACCCGCAGTGGTTATACCACCGGCTTCCTGCATGATGACCGTCATGCCATGCCGCGAATCATGGTGGAGACAGATGCCGCAGGCACCCCCGCGGCTTTCTACCTCTATGCAGGCGATACGCTTCTCGCCCGCATCTTGCCGGATGGCTCTGCCTTGTGGTATCATCCAGACCGTCAGGGGAACGTCGTTCTCCTCACGGATGGCAGTGGTTCGACTGCCGCCGATTATCAATATGATCCTTTCGGGGTGCCCGTTTCGGCTTCCGGCTCTTTCGCAGCTTCAAATCACTTTCGTTATTTGGGTGGTCTGGGTGTCTGGGACAATAGCGACGGCACCCTCCACGCCCGCGCCCGCTCCTACCATCCACGCCTTGGCCGCTTTCTGTCAAACGACCCGCTATTCGGCAGCATTCAGGACGGACAGTCGCTCAATCGCTATGTGTATGCTCTCGGCGATCCGTTTGGATTTAGTGATCCGAGTGGGCTCAAGGCCGTAAGCAAGGATATTTATCAATTCAATCTTCAAGGCATTGGAGAAGTATCGGCACTTCGCCGATTCTTTGACCATTTACCTGTGGTAGGTTTATTGGATGTAGGAGCTTTGTATGATTCCCTGATAATCTATTATGCGGGTGCAGTGCACTTCGGATCTACGGATACTAATTCTAGCGAACGACACCGTTGGACAGCTGAGCAGGTTGCATCTCGCGTGGGCGTCGATAACGCAACCTTGCTCGGGCAGGGGAACGAGTTTGTTGGTGCCCTGAAAGACATATTCAATGCGCCTGGACGAATCAGAGCCGGCAAACCAGTCTTTCGGGCATTTTCGATAGATGACTTGGTCGATAACGACATTGGATTCATGCGATATTTGAAGAAGCATCCGCCGGATCTTTTCACACCATCGACAAAATGACTTTAAAATACATCGGGCTAATCATGAGCATTCTCTTTCTTATCTTACTCGCTTCGACATTCGTCGAAGATGCCTGTGTCAAATCAATGGCATCGAAAGAGCTTGGTGATGCATCACTTTCAAAGATTGATACCATCGTGGAGGAGGCACTTTTTGGACAATATTTAGTTCACGCCACACGCAACAGTGTTGAGGAGTTCTATTTGCTTGATGCTAGCCTTTATTTCTTTGGATGTTCGATTTCTACTTTGCAGCGCGTCAAGCAACCTGATGGGACATCGTCTAATATCTAGGCCCGCATTTCAAGTCTGTGACACCAAAGCTAATTTTACTCTGCCTCACCCTACAATGGCTCCTCGCGCTCAACGCGAGTGCAGCCACGCCGAAGTATGACTTGGATGGACGAGTGATTGGCGTGACCAACAGCGATGGTTCGTCCATCGACTACCCACGAGACAGCAACGGCAATCAAATTGACCGCAGTGTCAGCCATCCTGTCGAACTCATCCTGGCTGTCGATCCCCCCGGCAGCGGCACCATCACCGGAGCAGGCCGCTATCCCCGCAATTCCCAACAACCGCTCACCGCCACCGCCGGGGGCGATTTTGTTTTCAACTCCTGGAAGCGTGTCGATGGCACGGTGCTCTCGACCTCCGCAAACTACACCCACACCGTCAATGCCGCTGAAACTCTCACGGCCCATTTTCGAGCGTTGTCCCCGGAAATTGTCATCGAAGACACAACCACTGATCCCGCAACGAATCTTGCCGATGGCACTTCCACACTCGTGTTTGCCCATCCCAGCCCTCTAACCAGAACGCTCACGGTTAGAAACGTCGGCACAGCTCCGCTCACGGGACTTTCTGCGACGCTTGACGGGCCTGGAGTGAGTCTCTTCTCCAAGACAGGTCTGCCAACCATTCTGGCAGCAGGAGGCAGTGTTTCCTTTACCATCCAGTTCTCACCCATCACCCCTGTTGTCAGCACGGCGGCCCTTCATGTTCTCAGTAATGATGCCGATGAGGGTTCCTTTGATCTCGCCCTCCATGGCACGATGCCGTGCCCTGCCATCACAGTCCTGCCTCCCGCAGCCTCTCAAGGCATTGTCGGCACTGCGATCAACCGAGTCTTCACGCAATCAGGCGGAATCGGCACGGTCACTTTTGCCCTAGCGTCTGGCTCGCTGCCTTCGGGTGTCACTCTATCGTCCAACGGAACCCTGGCGGGCGTCCCCTCTCAAACGGGCAGCTTTCCCATGACCGTGAGTGTGACAGACAGCTACGGATGCACCGGCACCAGCAGCACCTACACGCTGCTGATCAGCTCTGGCGGCCCGGATGGCTCTCTCGACTCCAGTTTCGGAAGCGATGGGAAAACCACCACTCATTTTGGGTCAGGTGGTGACATCGCTTTCGGGGTGGTGCTTCAACCTGATGGGAAAGCCGTGGCCGCTGGCTACGCTTTCCATGAGGGCAAGAAGCGCTTCGCACTGGCTCGCTACAATGTCGATGGAACACTCGATGCCACTTTCAACAGCACTGGCAAAGTCATCACATCGGTCAGCAGTGGCGAAGATGAGGCGCATTGCCTCGCTCTACAACCCGACGGCAAAATCATCGCCGCCGGATTTACACGACCTGACACCGCCGAAGTCGCCTTGGTGCGTTACCACACCAACGGAACTCTCGATGCCAGCTTTGGCAGCGGTGGAAAAGTCATCACTCCAGTGGCCGAAGGCGATGATGATGCCCGAGCGATTCTCATTCAACCGGACGGAAAAATCGTCATCGTGGGCTATGGCTACCGTTCCTCTGGCACGAATGATGTCATCGTCCTCCGATACAATGCCGATGGCATGCTGGACAACGGCTTTGGCACGGGAGGCAAGCTGATGTTCGCGTTTGGCGGCAGCTATGACAATGGCTTTGGAGCCGCCCTGCAACCCGACGGCAAGATTATCGCCGTAGGCTCCACATATGATGGATTGGATCATTGGGCCATCGCGCGGATCACCTCGAACGGAACACTGGACAGCAGTTTTGACAGCGATGGAAAGGTGACGACTTCATTTGCCACAGGCAGCCAGTCTGCCTCCAGCGTGGCAATTCAAGCCGATGGCAAAATCGTTGTCGGCGGAGAAGCTGACATCGGGGGCAGCTACAACTTTGCCCTCGCCCGATACAACTCGGATGGAAGCCTCGACACCACCTTCGGCTCAGGAGGCAAGGTCACAACGGATTGGCATGGCAGAATGGATTTGGGCAGAGCCTTGGCGATTCAGCGAGATGGTAAAATCCTGCTCGGTGGCATGGCGCGGAATCCAGCGGACAAGTTTAACATGGCCGTTGCCCGCTATCTCAGAGACGGCTCTCTCGACACCAGCTTTGGCACGGTTGGCAAGACGATGATCTCAGTCTTAGGGATTGATGATCGCGCCCACGGCCTCGCGATCATGCCTTACGGTGTGCTCACCCTGGCGGGAAGCAGTCATAACGGGAGTGACGAAGACTTCGCCATTGCGAGAGTGAGCATTGTCGTTCCCGGATTCGATGAAGACCTGAATTTCGATGACAATCAGCTTCCGGCCGGTTGGACTTTGGGCTATCCGAACGGGCCGGGACGCAATGCCAGCATCACCGAAGGACGTTTTGATGTTCGCCAAGTGGACACCTACAGCGGCCTCGACAAGGCGGAGGTGGTGCCCGAGACGGCAGATCGTGTGATGGTCTCTTATACAGGTAATGTCACCGCGAACTACTGGGGGCAGGGCACGCAAATTCGCTTCATAAGCTCCGACGGGGACTACTTCGCCTCGTTTGGCAAGTCGGGATATGGAAACAACACGATGACTGCCACCGTAGGCGTAGAACCCACCCAGCCCTGGCCCTATCAGAGTGTGTTTCCTTTGGTCACTGGCACTTATCGCCATATTGCTGTCTTCGAGGACGGCCGAGTCACCTACACTGTCCGGAAAATGGATTCGACGATTCCTTTGCTCAGTGAGGTGGTGCAGATGCCCACCTTGCGAATCCACCAACTGCAAACTCTTCGGTTGTTTGCGTTCACCACGACAGGTGACCCAAGCTGGATCGACGATGTTTCTATCCGTGCCCTACCCAGACCTCCTGAGATCGTCGTTGAGCAACCTGCGGGAAATATTCTTGCCGCTGACAGCAGTTGTGATTTTGGCCTCATACCTCCTGGAAGCAGCAGCAGCCTGACTTTCGCGATCCGAAATATTGGCATCGCAGATCTGAGCATTCAAAGCATCACGATTGATGGTGCCGACGCTTCTCGTTTCACCCTCTCGATCTCTCCTCAATCACCACTTTCCGGCCCAACAGGGACGACAACGTTTGCCGTGCAGTTTTCCCCTGGCACTCCAGGCTCCAAGACGGCTGTTTTGCATCTTGCCAACAACGACTCGGACGAAAATCCGTTCAACATCATCCTTAACGGCATCGGGCAGAGTGCCTCACAAAGCTGGCGTCAACAGCATTTCGGCACCACTGAGAACACTGGAAACGCATCCGATGATGCGGAACCCATGCGCGATGGCATTTCAAACTTGATGAAGTTTGCCACAGGCCTCGATCCTACAAAGACAGGCAAGCAACCTGGAGCGGTGTCACGAGATGCCAACGTGGTCATTTTCAGTTACCCACGCAGCAAGGCTGCCGTGGCAGACGGGGTTCGATACACCGTGGAATGGAGTGATGAATTGTCTGCAAGCAGTTGGAGCAGCACTGGCGTGACCGAGACTGTGACCGATGATGGCCCCAACGAACAAGTTACGGCCTCGATACCAGCAAGCCACGCATCAAGAAAGTTCGTCAGGCTCAAGGTGTCTCGTTGAGTCCGGCCACAAACAACTGGCCCTGACAAGTCCCGCCGCTGAGTCTGCTTTGATACCATGAGCCGTGGAGGTGTTTGCAAAACGCAAACATCCCGCAAACACCACACATAGCTCATTCACACATGGGAAGACCCTTCATTGACTTCACGGCGGTCAAAGCCGCCGTGACCTTCGCGCAGGTGCTGGAGCATTACGGCCTCACAGCCAAAATGCACCGGACTCGCAATGGCGATGGCCTCGACGGCCCTTGCCCCATCCACCCGGAAGCCACCGGCAAAGACACGTTCAAAGTGACGCTCAGCAAGAACTGCTGGTTCTGTCATCTCTCCGCATGCAAATGCGGCGGCAATCATCTCGACTTCGTTGCGAAGATGGAGAACTGCGATGCCCACGAAGCAGCGCTGAAGATCGACCAGTGGTTCAACCTCGGTCTGGCTGGCAAAGCGGATTCACCTCCGCCACGTCAACAGCAAGGAGGCTCATCCCATCCTTCACGCTCATGGTCTGGATCGCCTCCGGCCCATGGAAACCGACCTCAGTCCGAGACTCGTGCCGAGCGACCGGAACCGGTGGAAGAGCCAGGCGAAAACGCACCTCTGAGTTTCAAGCTGGAGAACCTGAAAACGGATCATGCCTATCTGACCGAGCGAGGACTCACCCCGGCGACGGTGGCAGAGTTTGGTCTCGGCTTTTGTGCCAAGGGCACCATGTCCGGGCGCATCGTGATCCCCATCCACAACAAGGATGGCGAACTCGTCGGCTATGCAGGCCGCTGGCCGGGACAACCACCTGATGATCGTCCGAAATACAAGCTGCCCGCTGGATTCCGCAAAAGCGCCGAGGTTTTCAATCTCGACCGCGCTTCGAAGGAAGAAAAGGGGCTGCCGCTGATCGTTGTCGAAGGTTTCTTCGATGTGATCAAGCTCTGGCAGCTTGGCTTTCGCCGCGTGGTGTCCATCCTGGGGAGTTCACTCTCCGCAGCGCAGGAAACGGTGCTCGTGGAGGCATCCGAAGGCAGGGCGGGCATCATCTTGATGTTCGACGAGGACGAAGCTGGACGCATGGGCCGTGAAAAGGCCCTCGTGAAGCTGGCGAGGCGGTTGTTTGTCCGGGTTGTGCCACTTCCCCAAGAAGGAACGCAACCGGATCATCTGACCGAGAACGAGCTTCACGACCTGCTGGACTGAGAACCCATGACTGAAGACCTCTGCCATGTTCATTCTCTATCCACAGACCGCACGATTCGCCATGGGCCAGCTCTTTGCCACGCCCGGTGTTCTCGCCGAAGTCTCCACTACAGACATCTCCTCCGCTCTCGCGCGACATGCGATGGGTGACTGGGGCGAACTGTGCCAGGAAGACATTGATGAGAACAATCGAGCGCTCGAAGAGGGCTCTCGGCTGCTGTCCGCCTACAACTCGACCAGCAAGGTGAAGTTCTGGATCATCACGGAATGGGACCGCTCCGTGACGACCGTGCTCTTGCCCAGCGAATACTAAAAACACCCGCCTCGGAGTTCATCCGGGCGGGCTTTTTGTTTGGTCAGGCAATGGCATCAGGACTGGACATGTTTATCCACGAAGCGGCGGAAGTCGGCATCAAAGTAGCCCTTTCTCTCCTGCCAGACCTGCTGCGGAATCGGCAGTGCAAAGAAGGTGTGCATGTCCTTCTTTAAGCCCTCCAAGGCCTCCACCTCGCCATGCAGAATGGCTCGATACCAGCAATGCAGGTGGAACAGGAGCAGCATGACGAATGTGGCCTCCTCAGCAGTGACGGGTTTTGTGTAGAGATCAGCCTCCGAGTCGAGCACACGATGCACCTTGGGATTGTTTTGAGCCTCTTCCCAGATGTCTCGATGCTGCTCGGTGAGGCGCACGAGATTGGTCAAACGGCGTGACTGTGTGTCCTCACGAAAACTCAACGCCGTATAGCCAAGACCAGCAATGATGCCGGTTGCCGAAATCAGATCAAAAATGTGTTCCGATGCCCAAAGCAGGAGGCTCGACATGATGCCCCTGATTGTAGCATGTCCATAGCCCGAAGCGCCAGGCCGCTGTCCTCAGGTCTTGGCAGGAATGTCCGCCTTCGCATCGACGAGGATGCGGCGCGGCACACGCACGACTCGTTCATCCGGGCCGCAACCTGCTGTGAGCGGCATGACGGTCTGCGCTTGGTCGGTGATGTCGATGCCGATGATGGCGAAATCGCCGTCGGCGAGTTCCCAGATGTCAGGGCAATTCTGAAGCGCCGGAGTTTGCTGTCCGTTAGCGTGGGGATCAGGGCCGATTCTGCGGAGGAAGGTCATGATGGAGTGAGGTTTGTTCAAGAATGCCTCGTTTCTACGCTACAAGTGTAGCGTGGTGAAGTCAACCGCGATTCCTACAATCGTAGCGTGTCTAATGTCTCCGATCTCAGCGCTCGACTTTGCGCAGCTCTCAGCGAAGTGCTGCGGGACGCGCGTCTGGCCGCTGAGCTTTCGCTGGGGGCTGTGGCGGAGCTTTCCGGCCTGAACCGGCAAGCGATCACCTTCATTGAGCGCGGCGACCGCAAGCCGAACGCAGAAACCATTGCCAAGCTCGCGCTGGCACTCGGAATGCTACCTTCGGATGCCTGGAAGCGAGCAGAAGACAAGCTGGGTCTGAGCAAATGGGATGACGCGGCCCTGAAACCCAAACGGAAAAAACCGCGTGAGTCATGAATGCGTTCTCCAACCTCCTGCGCTGTCGAGAAGCCCTCGGGCTGGCAGTGGGGTTGTTGGTGCTGACCTGCCTTCCCGTTTGGGAGCGGTTGCTGACTGAACCAGGATGGTTGTTTGGACTGCTCGTGCTGCTTTCCTGCATCGCGGGTTTTGTCACGGGAACGGTGTCCGTGAGAAACGGCGATGATTCTTCGTCAGCGACCCGTTCAGGTGCCTGGACGGCTTTCTTTGCCGCGCTCGCGGGTGCTGCGGTGTTCGCTTTGATCGCCAGGATGGGCTTATCCTGGCTCGCCGTCACACGAGCAGGAGTGGCGGGGCTGCTGACACTGCTGCCAGCTAGTTTTTACGGCATGATCTGTGCGGGTGTCGCCGCTGTCGCCATGACGCCGTCAACGGCACCAGCGATGGAGAAGGCCACCGCTTTGTCATCAAAGCTGGTATGGAGTGCTCGTGCAGCCCTGGCGCTGCTGGTGCTGATGGCAATCATCTTGCCGCCGCCCTCGCCTCTCCGGCTTGCACTGCCTGCTGTATCGGAAGCCATACGTCCAGCGCCGCTGCCTTCACGCCCCAGTTTTTCATTTACGCCTCCGCAGGGCATGGAGAAGGCCGACGTGCTGCAATGGAAGCTGGTCAAGCAACGTGAGTTCACCGGTGTGGAGGCTGCGACGGTTGTGCTTTCGCGGGATGATCGGTATGCAGCCGCGTCGCTTCTCAACAAGCAGGCGATTCAAGTAATGGATCTGCACACTGCGGACATCTGGCAGGTCAAAGTACCGGGTCGAGTGACGGCTTTTTCTCTCCACCCGGACAATCGGCGAATCTTTGTGCTCTTTCTTGCCAACGAGGAACTGCGCTGCGGGGTGGCGGATATTCAGAGCGGAGGACTGGTTTTGCTGCCGAAGCCTCGCCGAGGCACCATTCCGCGCGCCCCGGTGCTTTGGTGGAAAGATAAGCAGGTGCTTTTTGCCCATCGCAATGAGCGGCTCATGCTGAATCTGGACGACCTAGAGATGGAGCCAGCCGAGTCAGTGTCGGAATGGAAGGCACTCGACCCTGTTATTCAGGACAAGCTAGTGCGAGAACTCACCGCTCCGACTTTGGACAATCTACGCTGGCAGTGGGGATCACGCCCGAGGGTGCGAGAAACCGAGCTGCCCTCCGTGGCTGGGACGAGTCAATGGCCGGTGACTCTTGAGCCGTGCCTCTCCCTCACGCATCACTCGCTGGATTATGCCAAAGTGTTTCCGCAGATCGCAATCAAGGAGTCGGATCGCCTGCTTTCCAGTCGCGATGGTTCCATTGTGCTGCGAGCCGTCAACGGTGTGCTGACCCAGCACTGCTTTGAGCTCGACTCTGCTCCGAGAAAGACGTGGAAGATCAAGATGCCTCGCTCGCCTGCGCAGGGGCAAGACGGCCCCGGCACGCAGCGGGCTCTCGAATCGGGAGAACTGGCCTTGCTCGTCTATCCGCCGATGATCAATCCGCTGAACCAGCAGATCGTGGGTGCTGTGCGCAGCGAGGTGGCGGCGGTGCTTCGTTTCAAAAGCTGGATCGACCAGGAGGCGGAGGTCTATCTGTGGCAGAGCTACCGGCCTATCCAAGAGCAGGACATCATCGCGGATCTGTGTGTCATGCCTGCGAGCATGAATGGCAGTCTCTTCGATTCGCCGGAAAGCCAACGGTGGTGGTTAAAGATGTCGAGCGCGAACGGGGTGCCTCTTTCCACGGCTGCGGTGCCTGAGCAGAAAGCTCGCGCCGAAATGCTGGAGAAGGTGGAAAAGCGTGATCGAGCCGCCAGAGAGGAGCAGATGGCGAAGGAGGTGGCCGAGAAGCAGAAAAAGGCGGAAGAGGCTGCTGCTGTGGCAAAGGCTGAAATGGAGAAGGCTGCTGCAAAACAGGCCGAGCTGATGGCCGCCGTAGAGCGTGCTGCTATGGAGGCGCGCAAAGCAAACGTCGAGACGAAGCTGAAGAACCAACTCGACGCCTTTATCCTCAAACATCACCAGAAGTCGAAGGAGGGAGACGTGGAGGGGCTGGTCAGCGACTATGCCGCACGAGTGGACTATTTCGACAAGGGCACCGTGGATCGAAGCTGGATACTGGAGGACGAAACGAAGTATCATTCCACGCAGGTCATTCTCGACGAGCGAATCATCAGCGACATCGTCATCCGGCCGGATGTGAAGTCGGGTGGCTACGAGGCCTTTTACGACCTGAGGCTGCACGCGCAGAACATCACGAACAACAGGCAGTCTGGCGGTGACTTCGCCACGAGGCTAATCATCGGGCCGACCAACGAGGGATTCAAAATCATCCTCCATCACTCTCGGAAGAAACCATAGCCGCCCTCCTCTCGCATGTTCGGTCTCTTCAAACGCAAACGCCCTCACGTCTATGCTCAGTGGATGACGCCCCTGCTGGAGTTCTCCAGTGACAGCGCGGCGTTCTACGAGTCGATTGAGGATGGACTGCGGAAATGGGAGATTCCCGAACTGGTGACCGAACGCATCATCTACAAGGACGGCGGCATTCTCTCCCACGGACGCGAGTATCTGCGGGTGCGCAGAGAGGGACTGGTTTTCGACATTCTCTCTGCTCGCTTCGGGGCGAGTTGGTGGTGGTTTTCCTGTCGGGGCTCGGTTCTGGTGCGTTCGCTGCGTGGGTGGGAGATTCTTGTGTTTTTGCTCGGCACGGCGGCTTTTGCAGGCAGCTACATCATGACTTTTGGCATGGTGATCGGTGGAATCGCAATGGGGAGCACCTTGCTTATGCTTTTGACCATGATGGTCGCGGCAAGGTCATGGAACGGGCTGGATGACCTGCTGCTGAAACTGCCGGTGATCGGTGCCTTTTACGAGGTGCTGTTTCGAGCCGAGAGCTATTATCGTGACGACACCCGTCGCATGTATGTGGCCGTGGTAAATCATCTCGTGCGCGAGAAGGTGCGAGAGTTCGCCGCAGCGGGCGGCATTGAAAATGTCGAGTTCCACGAGGTGAACGACATCCAGCAAATGACCACCTTTACCGACCGGATGAAGGTCATCGCCGACGCCGCCATCGAAGCAGGCCAGGAGAAACTCGTAGCAGCAGCCAAGTCAGGCAAAGAAGGCATCAAGAAGCTTCTCTCATGAAGTCGGCCTACGAGCTTCTGCGCGAAAACTTCGAGCGATGGGAGGTTCGAGGCCGCGGTGTGCTGACTTTTCCCGCGCCAGTGAGTCCGAAGCCGCCCTTTGTGCCGTTTCCAGGCCATCGTCTCCCGCAGATGACCGCAGGAAAAGACAGCTTACGGCCAACAAAGGTGAGCGGCTTTCTGCAACGAGCCAAAGAACTGATTCGGGGTGAAATCAAAGCGATACCTGGCACGGCAGCAGAGACTCTCGATGCGCTGGAGGAGAAAGAGATCGAGCCAGAATGGATGGAGGAACCGCCTCGCTGGATGGAACTAGCAGTGCGGTTGCCGCCAAATTCGTCCATTCCCCGCGAATCCATCACGCCGTTGTTCGCCAGCCTTTGCTACAGTGTTGATCCGCTGGTTTTTGAAATCGTAGGCACCGAGAATGCGGTGTGGATGCAATGGGTGGTATCCGAAGAGGATGCGCCTGCCCTGAGTGAGCAAATGCAAGCTCACTTTCCAGATGTGAAGCTTGGCAAGCCTGCCAGCGCACTGTCTGAGATGCTGGCCGAAGCGGAGGACATGACCATCGTGGACTTCGGCCTCGCAGAGCCTTTCATGCTGCCACTGGCCGGGGTCAAAAACGATCCCTTCGTGACGCTCGTCGGTGCTTTATCATCGTTGCTGGCTGGAGAAATCGGCCTGTATCAAGTGATCTTCACTCCGCTGTCCGATCCGTGGGCGGAGAGCGGTCTTGCCGCCGTGACGAAGTCCGATGGGAAGCCGTTTTTCGATGATGGCGTCCACCTCGCGAAGGCTGCCCAGCAAAAGTTGCACGGGTCTTTGTATGGAGTCGTGGTTCGTCTTGCCGCCGCAGGTGGCGATGACGAACGATCCTGGCAGATCGTGCGCGGAATGGCCTCCGCCTTGCGCCATTTCGCCCAATCGGAAGGCAACTATTTTGTCCCGCTTTCCAATGATAACTATGATCCGAAGGATCACCTTGCGGATGTGTTGAACCGACAAACCCGCCGCTGCGGCATGGTTCTCAATCTTGAAGAGCTGGCTGGACTGGTGCATTTGCCGTCAGCGTCAGTGCAGTCGAAGAAGTTCGTCCGAATTGATGCGAGCACGCGTGCAGCCAACGCGACAAGACGGGAAGGTGTCTGCCTGGGCAGTAATGAGCACGCTGGTGAGATTTCCGAAGTGTGGCTGCCGTCCGAACATCGGGTGCGCCACTGCCACATTCTCGGAGGCACTGGCACGGGAAAAAGCACTTTGCTGTTCTCGATGATCCAACAAGACATCTTGAATGGCGAAGGCATCGCCGTTCTAGACCCGCACGGCGATTTGATCGACCGTGTGCTAGGAGTGATCCCTCCCGACCGGGTGAATGATGTCGTGCTGTTTGATCCTTCGGACGAGGAGTTCATCATTCCCTTCAACATCCTCTCCGCCCACTCAGATTTCGAGAAGCAGTTGCTCGCGAGTGATCTCGTTTCGGTCTTCCAGCGGCTGAGCACGAGCTGGGGCGATCAGATGCAGGTGGTGCTTCAAAATGCTGTGCTGGCTTTCTTGGAGAGCAAGCAAGGAGGCACGCTCGCTGATTTGCGCCGGTTCCTGCTCGATGCTCAATGGCGCGAGGCATTTCTCCAAAGCGTGGGCGATGCAGATGTCCGCTTCTACTGGAAACGCGCCTTTCCACAGCTGGGCGGCGGCAGGAGCATCGGCCCGATCATCACACGGCTGGAGACATTCCTTTCATCAAAGCCTGTTCGTTACATGGTCTCGCAGCGCGAGAACCGGTTGGACTTCAGGGCCATGATGGACAGCGGCAAGATTTTTCTCGCCCGCCTCCCTCAAGGCATGATTGGCCGGGAGAACGCGTTTCTTCTCGGCAGCCTCGTCATGACCAAGCTGCAACAGATGGCGATGAGCCGGGCACGGGTCCCAAATTCGCAACGGCGGCCATTCTTCTGCTACATCGACGAGTTTCAGAACTTCATCACGCCCTCTCTCACCGAGATTTTGTCGGGCGCACGCAAATATGGCCTGGGATTGGTGCTGGCCCATCAAGAGCTAAAGCAACTCGACCGGGACAAGGAAGTCGGAAGCGCGGTGCTTTCCAATGCCTTCACCCGCATCGTATTTCGCGTTGGAGACGCAGACGCACGTGCTCTGGCGGACGGATTTGCTCATTTCGATGCCCGCGACATTCAGAGCCTGGGCATCGGGCAGGCCATTGCCCGCATCGAGCGGGCAGACAATGATTTCAACCTTGCCATCATCGAGCCGGACATCTCGGACGAAACCGAGGCGGAGGCACTTCGAATCGCAGCCATTCAAGCTTCCCGGTCTGCCTACGCGATTCCGCTTCAGCAGGTTCAGGCAGAATTGGCAAGTCGCCTCGTGGATGAACAGGAAGATGATCCACAGCCAGCCAAACCGAAGAAAATCAAGGAGAGCATCCCCGCTGTCGCCGAGGTTCGATCGGCGCAAGCCCCGCAGATACCTGCCGCTCAACCCGACCCGGAACCTCCATCGGAGGTTCCGACCGCGACTGCCATTGCTCAGCCAGTCTCAGCTTCCTCTCCCCTCGTCACCGATCCCGGCAAGGGCGGCTACCAGCACCGCATTTTGCAAGATCGCATTCGCTCCGTTGGCGAGCAGATGGGGTTTCATGCACATCTGGAAATGCCTGTGGGAACCAGTCGCGAAAGCGTCGATGTCGGGCTGATACGCCAGGACATGAGAATTGCCTGCGAGATTTCCGTGACGACCACCATCGACCATGAAGTGGGCAACGTGCGCAAATGCCTCCGCGAAAACTTCCACCTCGTCGCCGTCATCACCAATGAAGCTCGTCGTTTGCGCCAGATCGAAGGCGCGGTGAACGGCTGCTTTGAGCCCGAGGAGGCCGCTCGGGTCAGGTATTTCCAACCGGATGCTTTTTTGAGCTTCCTCAGCACCCTCACCCCGCCTCCAGAGCCCGATCAGGTTCCCAGTGCCCCGGCTCCAAAAGAGTCCGTTCGCAAAGGCTACAAGGTGAAGCGGGTGTTCACCCAACTTACGCCAGACGAGAGAAATCTACGCGAATCTGCCGCTCTGAAGTTGTTGGCAGAAGAATTAAAACCGCCTCCTGCCTTCAAATAGAGCTGTAAATAAACCAACACCGCATCTGATTGGTGACTTGTGTTGTATTTTCTTTCTCTTCTGCTTTACTCCAAGCATGAAGACGCCCGCCACCCCTATCTTCCCGGCCGCTCAATCCGTCCCCGTCGGCATCTGGATTCGGGTCTCGACTGATCAACAGGCTCAAGGAGAAAGTCCGGCTCACCACCTTGAAAGGGCCAGGCACTACGCCGCCTCGCGGGGTTGGGAGGTTCGTGAGGTCTATGATCTGGCCGGTGTTTCGGGCAAAGCCGTCTTGGAGCATCCCGAGGCCAAGCGCATGCTGCGCGACATCGAACGCGGGCACATCAAATCCCTCATCTTCTCCAAACTCGCCCGCCTCGCCCGCAACACCCGCGAGCTGCTGGAAGTGGCGGAAAAGTTCAAAGCCAAGAGCGCCAATCTAGTCTCTCTACAGGAAACTCTCGATACCAGCACCCCGGCCGGAATGCTCTTTTTCACCATCATCAGTGCCATGGCCGAGTGGGAGCGGGCCGAGATCGCCGACCGCGTCAAGGCGTCCATTTCCGTCCGTGCCAAAATGGGCAAACCCCTCAGCGGCAAGACCCCTTATGGCTACATCTGGAAAGACAAAAAACTGGTTCAGCACCCAGCCGAGGCCCCGGTGCGCAAGCTCATGTATGAGCTGTTCCTCAAACACAAGCGCCTCGGCACCGTCGCCCGAATGCTCAATGAGATGGGCTATCGCACACGCGCCAAATGCGAATGGAAGGATGTTTCTGTCGGCAGGCTGATCGCTGATTGGACAGCGAAAGGCACCTACCGCATCAACGTCACCCGTGGCGTTGCTGGCTCGTGGAAGTATGAGATTAAAGACGAGAGCGAATGGGGCCTCGTTCCCTGCGAGCCGCTCGTCAGCGAAACCGCATGGAACGAAGCCAACCAGTTGATCGAGCAACGCCGCTCTGCACCCCAGAAGCGCCCAGGCCCTAAGCCTGTGCATCTATTCGCTGGGCTCGTTCACTGTGAGTGTGGCAAAAAGATGTATGTCGGCCCCAACACCCCGAAATATGTCTGCACCGCCTGCCGCAACAAAATACCGATGCGCGACCTGGAGGAAGTGTTTGTCGAGGAGATCCGGGATCTGTTCTCCAACAAAACCAGGCTTCACCACCAAATCGAACAGGCCCAACAAAACCTGCGGGACAAGGAGCAGCTCCTCGCCGCCCACCGGCAGGAAATCGACAAGGTGCGCGATCAAATGAGCAAAACGCACCGCCTCTACCTCGACGGGCACATCGCCCTGGCGGACTTCGGCGGCTACCATCAGCCCCTGTCCGACCGCCTCACGCAGCTACAAACCGAACTCCCCAAACTGGAAGCCGAACTCGACTACCACCGCATTCGAACCGTCAGCGCCGACGCCGTCCAAGTCGAGGCTGACACCCTCTACAAGAATTGGCCCCAGCTACCTGCCGAGAACAAACGCCGGATCATCGAAGGCATCGTAGAACGAATCGAGATCAAACAAGGCCGCCCCGAAATCGAGATCACCTTCTCATCCACTGCTCCTACAGAAGACATGACAACAAACCAACAAAACCTGAGGCTCGAAAGACATTAGCCGGTGGTGCAACCACCGGACACCCGCGCATCCCACCGCCTCCCTGCATCGCGCCTTGGAAAGGCGCGAGAAGCGAACGAGCCGCCATTCGTTCCCGCAAA
>Ga0075163_10000625_pt1 | contig 45985 bp, 41 predicted proteins | sample JI1023141ADNA_FD_71478 | JGI IMG/M metagenome (GOLD analysis project Ga0075163, IMG submission 71478) | Wastewater effluent complex algal communities from Wisconsin, to seasonally profile nutrient transformation and Carbon sequestration -... | ecosystem: Engineered > WWTP > Effluent > Algae...
CATAAAGAATCTAAAGCATAAAAATGGGATCTAAAGCATCACAATCTAAACAGTCTTCTAATAAAGGCTTCGATGAATTAAAAGAAGCCTTACTAGAAAAGAAGAATGACTTATTAATCAAGTTAAACACTTGGGAAGATAAAAGCTCGCCTTCTGGTCTAAAAGAAGTTGGCGATATAGCTGATATCGCATCGGAAATCAATGAAGAAGCTTTAAGTTCTGTCTTAACAGAAAATGAAATTGACCTCTTAAATCAAATTGAAGTCGCTCTTGAGAAAATTGAAAATGGAACCTATGGAATCTGTGAAGGAACCAAGAAAAAAATTCCTCTAGCTAGACTAAAAGCGATCCCATGGACTCCTTACACTGTAGAATATGCAGAAATTGCATCTAAAAATAAATCAAAGAATTCTTCTAGATCAATCGATACTGCCTCTTATCCTGCGCAAGCAATGGATACTGAGCTTCTTGATTAATCTTTAGCACATCTAAATCCAAAATGGTGGTATTCCGGATAATTTTTCGGATCGTGGTGTCTTCTCTTAGAGCCACGAGCATAATTCTTATCCCACCACCAAGAACCACCCTTTAATACTCTTCTATCAAATCCAGGACAAGGCTCTTTCCCGTCACAGGGACCTTTAGGGTCTTTCTTAGAGCAAGCTTCCCCGCAAACTTCAAAAGACTTCGTATAATAGTCATTTACCCACTCCCATGAATTTCCCGCCATATCGTATAATCCGTATTTGCCGCTCGCTCTAGTTCCAACTTCTGAAGTAGGAAGGTCTTTGTCTTTTCCGCAGCCTTTCTTTCCGTTTTCTTCAATGACAGCTCGCGTGCAGTCTGCGGGCTCATTTCCCCAGGGATAAATGTCTCCATTGGTTCCGCGTGCAGCTTTTTCCCATTCCGCCTCTGTCGGTAGACGTTTACCCATATACTCACAAAATTCTTTTGCAGTATACCAGCTTACACCGGCTATTGGTTGTTTTGCGCCCATATATGGTTTGCCATAACGGGGTCCTATATAATTACAAGTTTGATTTTTTAAACACTCTTTGCATTTTCCAGCATCGATACATTTATTAAAATCTTCATTCGTTACTTCATACGTATCCATATAAAATTCTGAAACATAAATAGTTTGTTCTGGTCGTTCGTCTTTTTCATGGACGTTACTTCCACGAATAAAGTTTCCAGCAGGAATACATTTCATGTTAGGGTAGGCTTTTGTGCATTCAGTTGCAACGGTTTGGTTTTCTACACGCTGACAGTTGGTTGAAAATAAAAGTAGAGTAGTAAGTAAAAGGAAAATTTTTTTCATATATAAAGCCATTGTTTTTAAAATTAAATTATATGTAACAAAAATATTTGGATATGTAAGGTTGATTTCATTGACTATTAACGAATATCTTCGAGTCTGACTGATAAGAAATTATTACAGTAGCTACATTGAAACATCACACATTTAATCGCACCATTGGACTCACCAATGCAATCATACTCATGATGGGAAATATGATAGGCATTGGAATATTTGTTTATCCTTCTTTAATCTCATCCCTTCTTCCCCATTCGATTTGGTTTTTACTTTTTTGGTTGTTTGGGGGAATCATTGCAGTGAGTGGAGCTTTAAGCTCTGCCGAGCTTGCTAGCGTCTATCCAGAGTTAGGCGGTGACTATGCCTATCTAAGAAATTCTTATGGTAGGCGTTGGGCATTTCTTTACGGGTTCTTTACTTTTTTTATCACCTTTCCAGGCTCTATTGCACTTGGGCTTTCTCTTGGTGTTCATTACCAGGGTTCAATCATCTTAGGAGATTGGGTGAATACTATCTGTTATTCGCTACCACTTGTGGGTTTTGAAATTCAATACTACCAAGTAATTGCGATTGGACTTTTACTTATCCTGACAATAGTAAATCATTTTGGGATAGAATCTTCTATTCGATTTCAGAAATTAGTAACATTTTTACCGGTAGTTTTTTTAGTCGGAGTAGGGCTAATGACTATTATCTCTATTTTGTATTTTCTATTTTTAGGAGATCATACTAAGCTATTATTAGCAAACAATATGAGTATGCCGTTTTCCTTTCCTGATTTGCTTCATTCGGGAACTGCACTTGTTGCGGTTTATTGGACGTATGCGGGATGGAATTCTCCTCTTGCGATGGGAGAGGAAATTAAAAATCCTGAAAAAGTAATTCCCCGCACGATGATCTTTGGTCCCCTTGTTGTGATGCTTATTTATTTACTCTTAGCTTTTATTTTTATTGCGCTACTTCCTTTTGAGAGTATTCAAACAGGAAAAGATCCTTTCTTTATTGTAGGACAATATTTTTTAAAAAATCTTTTGCAAATAGATTCACCCGCTGTGATTGATTGGATTCCGCGCATCATGACTTATATAATTTTCTTTATCATCCTCGGAAATACAAATTCCACTATCATTACTGGTAGCCGCATTCAAGTAGCGATGTCAAGAGACAAACTTTTTATAGAAAAACTCGGCCACCTTCATCCCAAGACAAATACTCCTGTGCTTGGAATTTGGATGCAAAGCGCCTGGGCACTTTGTATGATTTTATTTGTGAGTAAAGAAAGTAACCTGTTAAATTTTTCTTTTATTTGTATCATTGCTCTTTCTATTCTTACGATCTATTCTGTCTTTAGGGTTAAGAAACATCACAATAGGCCGCATTTAATTCCTTATTTGAGTTATCCTATAGCGCCTATCGTTTATATTGCTGCTACTAGTTTAATTCTAGTTTTGATTCTAGGAAATTATTTTAGAGAAGGAAATTATATGATTCCTTTTTTTGCTTTTCTTTCTGCGCTACTTGGTTTTGTTTTGTATGAAATTTGGAGAAGAGTAAAGATTACCACGGATGGACACGGATGAACACGGATATAAATTAAGGAAGCCAAGCTGTCATTCCCGAAATTTTCAGCCGGGAATCTCAACATCTTGAGACCCCCGATATCGCGCTTGGCGGTGGCGGCTTTTCCACCCATTTGCTTGGTCGCAAATCCAGCACCTTCGTAGGGTGGAATTTCGGGGGTGACATAGAAACATCCGTTCGTCATGTTATAAAAATCCTATTATGAATTACCTATTTAGAATTTCTATTTTAATATTTGTTCATTTTTTTATTTCTTGTAGTGTCTTTTCGCAGGACATTCGATATCCGAATGTTCCTATTTATGACAATAAAGAATTAATTCCTTATAAGATTCAAAACAAACATCAAAGGAAATTTAAGAAAGTAATTAAAAAATTCTTTTCTTCTATGCCAGACATTACTTACAGAGGAAAAAATTATACTATTTATCTTTTAGATAAATCGGAAATGAAAACATTAGAAAAATCTAATATTCCTTATGAGAGCTTTCCCAAATCAGCGCCATTTAAATACTATGACGTAGGTTATGAATCCCGCCTTAAAAGAAAGTTTAAAGACTTGGATGATTTGCGATCGGGGTATAAGGATCAGCGGCTAAATAAAATTTACCTTAAAGCTGTAGCTGAAAAATATCCAGAGGTTGTAAGTTATTTTGAGCTAGGAAAAACAAGGCTTGGAAGAGTGATTCCTGCTATTCGAATTACTTCCGCAAAAAAATCAGAATATAAAATTCCAATTCTTTTTACAGGTGCGCATCACTCTAACGAATTGATTTCTACAGAGCATTGTTATGATATTATTTATCATTTACTAAATGACTATGATAAGTATGAGCCTTATTTAGAAAATATTTCTGTGTGGATTGTGCCGATGGTAAATCCAGACGGAAGTTATTTCTTTTGGAATCAAACTGTTGACATGGGAAGGAAAAATGGCTATTTGCCGGAAGAGATGAGGGAAAATGACCGTAGCCGCGGAGTAGACTTAAATCGCAATTATCCGTTTGAATGGAATTCGGGTCACAAGACTGCATCATCTGGAAATATAAATCATTTTTTTTATAGAGGTCCATCTGCTGCCTCTGAGCCAGAAACGCAGGCGATGATGAGTCTTGCAAATAAAGAAAGATTTTTATTCTCTATGAGTTTTCATTCTTATGCTGCTGCGATTCTTTTCCCTTATACGATTGAAAATGTCTCTAATCCAGAGCCGGACTATGTAAAGAACCTGGGGATGCGGCTAATTAAGTCTGCAAAGTCAGTTCGGCTTGGAAAAGAATTTACACTGCGAAAAAATCTTTACCCTGTAGATGGAACAGATCAGGATTATTATTATCATGAGTTTGGAACTAACGCATTTATAGCCGAGTCCTCGCACCAGAATGTAGACTATAAAATCGTTACAGCAATCATGAAAGGGTTTAGAGGAGTCTGGGAAAACTTACTCTATGAATTCTTTCATGGGAATAAAGTAATTTTAAAAATCGAAGATGAATTGGGAAGTCCACTGAGTGCAAAAGTAGAGACAGAAGGAATTATTTTACATGAAGAAGAAAGTTTTACGAGCAATCCGGAAAATGGAATATATGTAAAAATGCTTTTAGAAGAGAAGGAATATACTTTTTTAATTTCAAAAGAAGGCTATGAGAAACAAACTGTAATTTTAAAAGCAGGCAAATCCTTGCAGCAGAATATTGTGAGACTTCACAAACTATGAGAAAATTATATATACTCGGACTTTTAAGTATAATCGGATACTACTTCACTGTATTCTTTCGATTTTGTCATCCGTTTCCTAAGTCAGAATTTTATATCACACTTGGAATTCAATTTGTAATTCCATTTGCGGCTTACTTGATTAGTTCACGCTTCGGGCGCATTACGACTATTATCTGCGCATTATTATTTGTTCGGGTCGCGCCAATTTCAGGAATGCAAAGTCCTTTGATTACTCTTATGGGAGTTTTTTTAGGAGGTGTAATTGGTAATTTCACAAGGGAAACTATTACTTACTTCCGAAGTAGAAAATCAAACTTACAAGAAACGGATACTAAGTATTTACCTCTCCTTGCGAATCCTGTATTCCTTTTAATCTTATTTTTACTGGTTCTAACTTTAGATAGATTTTTAATGCTATTCAATGCGCCCTATCTAAAAGGATTCGGAATTTTAGAAACAATGTATGTAAAGGGAGTTTCGTCCAAAGAAGCATTTGCTCTTAGCATGGAAACAATTACACATTTACTTTTTCCTTTACTTTATTTTTACTCGGAAGAATTACGCGAAGAGGATAAGGTAGAAATTCGAAATGACTGGAAGTTAGGAGCGTTTATAGCTCTGGGAATTAACATCGGAATTATGCTCTTGCAAATCTTCTGGAATCGAAATTTCTTAGCGACTAATACAAATTTATCTCTAGAAGCAAATCGGGTAATGGGTCTTTTTCGTGATTCAGGAAGTTCTACTTGGATTGTTCCCATTCTTTGCTTTCTGTTTTGTAAAGATTTATTTTTGAAGAAAAAGTATTTCCCTCTTTTTTTAATCATAGCAATTCAATTTATAATCGCTCCGTATCAGGGTAGGGGATTTTGGTTGTTACTTCTTGTAGGGATTGTATTTCTTCTATATTCTATTTGGGAGGAAAATCAAGAGAGGATACCAAGTGTTAACCGTCTTTGGGTCATTCTTGCTTTCAGTCTATTTCTAATTATCCTCTATCAAATTCCGAGGACAACAGATTCTACTTTCGATAAACTATTACAAATCCCTATAAAGTTTACTTCCATGGTTCAAGCGGGAGACAATCCACTCCTTGCTGTAGATTCACAGCGTTATTATTTTAATTTGGCTGCCTGGAAAGTTTTTTTGCAGAATCCTTTTTTTGGAGATGGAGTAGGGAGTTTTATTGTGAATCTAAAAGATCCAACTCTTGGTCTCTTTATTCCAGAAAATAAAATAGACAATCCTTCTTTACTTATGGGAATTCTAAGTGAAATCGGGATAGTAGGGCTAATTCTGATTATGCTCTATGTAGTAGTCACTGTGTCGATTCGAGAGAATATTTTACTCTTAATTCTATTTCTCCTTTCTTTGAGTTTTGGTTATCACATTGTCCAGCCCGATGGAGGATTTGTTGTTCTTTTAGTATTATTCATTGGATTCAAAGAAAGAATTAAAGCGGATATAGATTATAAAATACGGATTACGATGATTATCCTGATCTTATTTATTCTTCTTCATTCTGTCTTTCAAGTAATCAGGCAGGATAGGTTACCCGAATTCAGAAAAGCAAAATTGAATTCGTTTCAGCTACTTGCCTACGAGCAGAACCGAGGTAATGTAAATAATCAATATCATATCTTCAAAGGAAAAACGATCTGGACTTTAGCAGGCGCTGACGGCATTGAACTAGATGCATTTCTAGACAACTCTACTTCTAAAAAAACTCTCCGTCAAAAATGGACAGTGCTAGACAAAAATCGAAAACCTATTTCCGATTTAGAAATCACAATCGAGAAAAACAAATCCAATCTAAATCTTTTTCGTATTCCGGATAATGGCTATTATTTACAAGTCGAAGAACTCGATGAAAAAGGAAAACTGCAAATCTACGGCGATGTTCCTTTCTGTGTTCCTGTGATTCATTTTACAGAGAAGAATGAATTTTTCTAAATGCAAAAGAGTTTTTCGTTGCCAGATTCTATAGTTTTTCAGTCATATTATTAACTGACGTTGCGCAAAAAAAGCTTAATAGCCTGCGGCAGCAAGCCCACCGCTAGGTGCCCCACCTTCAGCGCTGGGCACGCTGGTCGCTCACCTTGCGTAAGGTGAGTTACTAAGGAGTAAACATTGATATTTAATTTATTAGAGAAAGATATAATTCCAGATTTTTTAATTAGAATGGGAATTCGAAATTTACTAAAACAGAGGCTAACAGAAGAAAACAAAGGAAGCCAGGAAGCAAAGCAACTTCATCTGAATGCATATATTGAAAAATTAAAAGCAAGTCCGATTGCGATAAATACAGTAGATGCGAACGAACAACACTATGAAGTTCCAACTGAATTTTATAAATATGTGTTGGGAAAACGGATGAAGTATAGTGGTGGCTATTGGCCATCAGGCGCTGATACGTTAGACGCTTCAGAAGAGGCTATGCTAAAACTCTCCTGCGAGAGAGCACAACTTAAAGATGGTCAAACTGTTTTAGATTTAGGTTGCGGCTGGGGCTCCGTATCCCTTTATGTGGCAGAGAAATTCCCAAATTGTAAAATCACCGGTGTATCAAATTCTAAAACACAAAAAGAATACATTGATTCTGTAGCAAAAGAAAAAGGATTTAAGAACCTAACAATCATTACCCAGGACATGAATGATTTTCAAATTAATGAAAAATTTGATCGAATTATATCTGTGGAAATGCTCGAGCATATGAAGAACTATCAAAAGTTATTTGCTAAGCTTTCTGGATTTTTAAAACCGGAAGGACTTTTCTTTATACATATTTTTACTCATAAAGAATTTGCTTACCCATTTGAAGTCAAAGATGAGACAGATTGGATGGCGAAGTATTTTTTTACAGGTGGAATGATGCCTTCGCATAATCTATTTTTGTATTTTCAAGACCATTTAACAATTCGTAATCACTGGGTTGTAAATGGAACGCATTATGGCAAAACAAGTGAAGCCTGGCTTGCAAATATGGACAAGAATAAAGCACAAATTCTTCCTATATTAGAAAAAGCTTATGGAAAAGAAAATGTAACCAAGTGGTGGTCCTACTGGAGAATATTTTTCCTTTCCTGCGCTGAATTATTTGCCTATCGTAACGGCGAAGAGTGGTTAGTCTCTCATTACTTATTTCAAAAGAAATGAAAACGTCTTGCAGTCAGTATGTTCGAGGTGACAGGAGTAAAGCTCTTCTTATTTCAATTCTCTTTCTCCTCTTTCAATGCAGCATGAATAGTGCTGACATTAGAAGAGGGGAGTATCTCGATAAAGCAAAAGAAACTACTGTTGAAGATTTTTTTGCTAAAAGAATGCAGAACAGAATTAAAAAAGTGCAGGGAGCAAACTGGGAAATTCTTTTTGAATCAGAAGATACTATTTATTTTGGTTATCCTTTGATTCAGCTTTTTCGGGAAGGAACTTTTTTAGAAGAGTTTTTTAAGATGAATCGTCTTAAGTTAGAATCTGATTTCCCTTCCTATAAAAAGTTTGATGGAATTGAAATGAAGGATAGGTGTTTCGAACTGTTAGGTGAAAAACGTAAATCACTTGAAGGAGGGGGATTACCTTATTCTTTTGATTGTAGCGCAACTTTAGAAGAAAAATCAATTTCAGTCACTGGGAATATTATATTTAGACAGACCGATGGAAAAGTTAAATCGGAAAAATATTTAATCCGGTTTGACAAGAGAACTCTCAGCAAGGAAAGTATTATTCGATTAGAGGAATAGGTAAAACTGTCACTTCGAACAGTTTTACCGTGAGAGGTCTATCTTGCTTAACACTGTTCTTTCTTTGTCAGATAGATTTCTCCATCACCACTTGGTTTAGTCGCAATTCGGTCGCCAAGCGATGTTCGAAATGACAGTATAACAAACCTATAAATTCAGTCTAATTAATAGTATAGGAGATTTTATATTTATGAAAAATTTACTGGCAATCTGTTTTGCAACGTTTTCTCTTAGTATTGCGCTTAACGCTGAGGTCGTGGATACTGCGGGTATGTTTTCCCAGTCTGCGCTAAATGAAGCAAATCAAAGGCTAGAAGAAGTCAAACGTAAATCTGGAAAAGATTTAGTTATCGAGACAATTGAAGAAGTCGGTCAAGCCGATGCGAATGCACTTGCTTTAGAAAAAGCAAAAGCGCGAAAAGTGAATGGTGTATATGTCCTAATTTCAAAAAAGGATAGAAAACTTAAAGTAGAAGTTGGGAATAAAACCAAACAAGTATTTGGAGATTCCGAAAGAAATATTTTAAAAGCAAAATTTACAGAAGAATTTAAAAGTAAAAATTTTGATAGGGGACTTAGCTCTTCTGTTGAATACTTTGCAAGTGTAATGGACTCTGCCGTTTCTAACACTGGGAATAATAGTAATTATCCAGTTAGAAGCGAAGTTCCAGCAAGAGCAAATCAATCTAGTGGAGGTATATCCTGGATGACAATTATAATATTTGCGATATTGGCTTTTGTTATATTTAAAATTATTACTTCTCTCATGGCTTCGAACCGTGGAGCGGGTAATATGAATCAGCCGTATGGTGCTGGTTATGGTAACAATGGCTATGGTAATAACGGCCCCGGATTTATGGGAACTTTCCTTACAGGTATGTTAGGCGCTGCTGCCGGAAGCTGGCTCTATGATAAATTCACAGGTCACGATAGCGGACTCTATGGAAACGATCATTCTAGTGATAGTTTTAGAAATAGCGGAAATGATTCTGCCTGGTCGCAGTCCGACTCTGATTATTCTAGTGACTCTTCTGATTCCGGCTCCGACTGGGGCGATGGCGGCGGCGGAGATAGCGATTGGTAGGATAAGAAAGATTAGCCTCTTAGGCATTGGGGCATTACCCCTGTCACCTCGAACTGCTTTATCGTGAGAGGTCTATAATGCAAATATAGTTATAGATTAATTCAATACTAAATTTGCATAATAGATTTCTCACACTCGCATTTACTGATATGCTCGGTTCGAAATGACCGTAGTAGCGCTCAAATAAACATTTCTAATTTATTTTCTTTTACAAGTCCTAAGCTTTTTGCTTTTTCTAATAGAGCGTATACTGCGTCTTTGCCTTCACTTCCAATGTCTTTTGTGAATTCATTTACATAAAGATCTATATGACTTTTTACTACACTTTCATCTTTGACTTGAGAATTTTCTAAAATATAATTTCTAGTTTTTTCAGGAAATTGATAAGCCAGTTCTAGACTTTTGCGAAGAGATTTATCAAATTCTTTTTGCAATTCTAAATCAGTAGAGCGCTTAACGGCGATTGCCCCCAGTGGGATTGGCTTACCTGTTTGGCTTTCCCAATAATCTCCCAGGTCGACTACTTTTTCAAGACCTCGCTCTTCGTAAGTAAATCTCTCTTCGTGGATGATAACGCCAAGATCAAACTCTTCGTTTAGAATTTTATCCATAATTAAATCATATCGAAGGGGAGTTGGATCGAAATCCTTTTGTAGATATACATTTAACAATAGGTTAGCCGTTGTCTTTAGACCTGGAACTAGAATCTTTTCTCCTTTCACTTTTTTTAAGTCTTTGCCTTTCTTCTTTATTAAAAGAGGGCCACATCCACGACCGAGTGCCGAGCCAGAGTTTAACAACGAGTAGCCTTCAATTACATGGAAGTAAGCAAAGAACGAAAGCTTTGTTACGTCAAATTTTTTTTGCTCGGAGTATTCATTTAATTTTTCCACATCATGTAGTTCTTCTTTCACAGAAAATTTTTCTGAAATATCTTCATGAATTAAATGATAAAATAGAAAAGTATCATTCGGACAGGGAGAATAAGCGAGTGTGAGTTCTGGTTTCATGAAGCCACTTTGGCTCGCTTTTTCATAGAGTCTATCATTTCTTGGCAGCGAATGATATGAAAACTAAGAATTACATCTCCAACTAAAATGTCCTTTAATTTTAAAAATTTATCTAGTGCGGTTGCATAATCTTCTTCTTCTAAAAAGGAAACTGCTTCTGTAAATTCTTTAATGCATTTCTTTTTTTGAATTTTCAAATCTTCTGAATCATTTTTAAAACATTCAAAAATTTTTACTGCATTTGTTTTTCCTTTTACTATGACTGAATCAATTTCTCTTAGAAATTCTTTTTCTGCTTCAGGTAAATTGATCATAGTAAATTCAGAGACTAGAATTGGAGTGAAATATTCTTTTGTTAAAGATTCCAATCTCGCCGACAAATTAACAGTATCCCCTATGACAGTTGTGCTAAGTCTATCTTCGTGCCCAATCGTTCCCATCATAAGCATACCGGTGTTTAAACCAATTCCAATTCTTAGAGGACGATAGCCTGCACTATTTCTTCCCTCGTTTAATTTCTGCAATTCTTCAATCATTTCAATGGAAGCCTTCAATCCTTCTTCCGGCAATTGGAAAATAGCCATAATTGCATCCCCAATAAATTTATCTATGAAGCCATTGTTCTTTTCTATAACAGGGCTCATTTTCTTTAAGTAGGAATTTATAAATTTAAAGTTTTCTTCGGGACTCATTGATTCGGAAAGGGAAGTGAAATCACGAATATCCGCAAACAAAATTGTCATTTCTTGCAATTTACATTCGCCTAAAGAGATATCTTTTGCGGAACTTTTTCCAAGCAGATCTAAGAATTGAGTCGGAACGAATTTAGAAAATGAATCTCTTTCGTGCGTTAGTTCTATATTAAGTCTTCTTGTTTCCCAATTGATTTCGATAAAGCGGTTTGCTAGAATAATCACCATGGACAGAATAAAACCAAAATAAGCAAATTGTAAAAAACGAATTCCAGTCTGGAAGACAATTGTATCTATTATCTCCCAGATAACTACAAGTAGTATAACAAGTATACTCGAAGCCATTGGAACTGAATCTTTAAGACCTTTTCTAGTAGCATTGATTATGAAATAAAAAATATACCCGATTTGGGGGATAATTAAAATATACCACGTAAATAAGAATGTATGAAAGAAGTTAACTTTAAAAAAGCAGAAAGCCAGGACTATCATTAAGTTTGACACAATCGTATATTTTAAGAAAAGAGATATTTTTTTGGATGGATAAAAATAATCATATAGGAAGAGAATAAACGACATGACTGCAATTGGCTGCGAAACGTATGCGAAGAATAATAATGATCTTGTATCTTCAAATTTAGTAAAGGCAATGTTAGAGAAAGACAGGAAATATATCGAAATCGAAATTGAAAAGATGGCAAAGTAAAGATTGTATTTTTTTTCTGTCCAACGAATAAAAAAGAAAAGATGATAAAGCCCAAAGAAAATATATACAGCGTTGAATAAGAGTAGGGTAGTCTGTTGGATACTTTCCTGTAGCCGCTTCTCATAATCGAGAATATATCCATCTTTGAATCGTAGTCCAGATAATGAATTCGGGGCTAAAAACGATGTGGGAGGAAATCCGGCTGTATGAATTGTTAAGTTATTATTCTCTTTTAATAAGTCATAAGGAATTGTAATGATTGAATTTCTAGTTGTTTTGTATTTTACAATTTGATTGTTTACGATTTTGAATTCATCTTTGATTTTTTCTCCATTTAAATAAATTTCCCAGGATTCTCCAATGCCTGAAAATAAAAAGGCTAGCTCTTTGCCTTTATCTATTCGCTCCATATTTAATTGAAAATTACATTTTAAAGTAAATTCTTTTACTGAATCAGTTGCAATTGGTATTTTGTAGATTGAGTTAAATATGATCGGGAAATTTTTAATTTCTTTATATTCTGTTTGGTTAATTGTGTGGTCTTGTAATACATCACCTGCGGCAAATCCCTGTTTGACATACCAATTTAATTTTGTTAAATCTACCGGCAGAATTAAATTTTCATTTGCATCAGCGGAAAGATTTGAAATTGCTAATGTAACAAAAAAGAAAATTAAAGTTGGTATAATAAAAAGACGATTTAAGAAATTACTCATAGATATAACTACCTTTTGTGCTATATACCACTTCTTATAAATAAGTTCCGCTATTTTTCGAGAAAGGGGTATTCCCAATTCCCAAAAGTAGAGTATTCAATTTTAAATCGGAATTTACTTTTGGGAATTGGTATAAGCTACTTAGTCTAAAGGAAAAAGCAATTAAAAAAAGATAAAGTCAATGTTTTCAGTAACTGAAATTTGAAAAGGAACTATTAGTTGTCAGGGGAGATGCTAAAGGTAATATATGCGGCAAATATTACTTTGCCGCATATGGTTTTATTACAGACCGTGCTTTTTGATTACATCAGAAACAGTGTGACAGCCCGCGCATTTGCTGTCATCAAGTTGTTTTCCTCCACCGTGAGTTACATCAGAGTTAGATGTATTAACACTCTTATACATTTGTCCAGTTGCCCAATCGATTCCATCATGACAAGATCCGCAGGCAATACGAGATGGCTTTGTCTTCCAGTTGTCTTCATTGATAGCAGACTTATTTGTCGTGTGACAATTGTAACAAAGTTTTGTATCTGCCTTTGTAAAGAACGCTGCTCCTTTTGTCGGGAATTGATATGTGACTCCACCGACAAAATAACCAGTAGACGTTGATGAAGAGCGTTTTGTTAATTGGCTACTCATATGAAATTTATGAACCATGATTGGAAAATCTGCAACGGCATATCCATCTAATACAAATCCACCATAATTAGCAGGTGAAGTTCCTGCCGCCCCTGAATAAACTCCATTAACAGAAATATCATTGAGATCAGATTGTCCACGAGTTTGATCGGTATGGCACGTAACGCATGAGGTTACATCATTTCGTCCACCGGAACCATGAAAGATTAAACCGCGCGTTGTAATTCCCGAAGTGGTGGTTGCGTTTGCATCTTTGTGACATCGATTACAAGTATCAACGCGAACAATGTCTTTCTGTGCAGCTTTGATTTGTCCTGTAGCCGGAATAAAATCATAAATGATTGTTTTTCCGTTTGTGAAGTTTAATGTGCTAACTAACGTTCCAGAGCAGGTTGTTTGACTAGAACAACCGCCAGAGAAGGAAGGTTGGTTTGAACCATTGACATTGTTTGTGCTTGTTCCGCGAATACTTCCTACACCAACTCCAATCGCCATGCGGTGAGGTATATTTGTATTATACGTTAAGTCACCAGTTCCTGATTGTCTATTTGCTGACACTGCGGTCATAACTTCATTCGTTGCAGTTAAATATTCACTCGAAATATAATCTTTTGATTTAGTGATATCTCTTGCAAAAGTGTATGTATATGATCCATCTCCATTATCCACAATGGTTCCATTTTGGTCAGTTGAATTTTTTTGCCATCCTGGTGTTGATCTTTTAAATGCTGTATAGCTTGGTCCAATGGTTCCATTCGGAGTAGGGATAGTAGTTGTTAAATAGCTTACCCATTTATCCGGACTTCCATTCGTTCCAGCAACAAATTTAGCAAAGGTAAATTGTAGATTAGTCACTGCAGTTAAATTGGAAATTATAGTTGTTGCACCGGGAGTTTGAATTGCGCCTGTTGTAGCATTGTAAGATCCATCAGTTTTTGTAGTCCAACCAAATCCCTTCAACCTATGAGTCTTTGTTGTTACGTAAAAAGTAACTTTGGGATATCCAGTTGACATATCTACACCCGTGATTACTCCTCCACTAAAATCTAAAGCTTGAATTGCAAGTCGACCTGCTGAAGTGCTTGGATCGTAAGCTGTATCAGTAGATAGATCTAATAATGGTAATGACTTTGCTAATGCAATCGCATTAGCATTGCTTTGTGTTGCGTTTCCATCTGCATCCGAAGCAGGTGGAGTTCTATAGAAATTAGCAAATGGCACGAGGACATTTGCCAGTATTCCTTTTTCCTTGTCCTTTTCATAAGGAGTTTGCGTGCATCCAATGATTAAAAATAAAAAAATGAGTATTAAGTTTTTCATATAAATCTCCTTGTTAAAAATTATCCTCTGATACTTCTTTCGCAAATGAAAAGAAACGATTGATATTAAAACCAATAGTCCATTCTCTATTGCGATAATCATATTCTCCTCCGCGGAGTAACTGAGTATGCGCCATTGCACTACTGTTTGTTACAAACACATTGTAGATGTGACCGCCTGATTCATAACTCAAACCAAAGCTAAGGGGGATAGAATAGTATTTAACAGGCTTATCAAAGAGAACGTTTCTAGCATACACGTAAGCCAAATCATTTCCTCTATAATAGCTTGTATTAATTTGAGTTGCTGTTAGGTTTGTAGAGCTTCCATAACCAGCCAAATCAACGGATGCATAATTTTCTCCGATATAATCTCTCTTGTTGGATACGATAGTTTCAAAGAGAAAGGAAATTGATTTATTGATTTGCACTTTTCCACCTACACTTAAACCAGCACGATCATTTGATAGACCGGGTTTTACAAAATTTCGATGCACAAACATTGGAGTTGCTTGCAAAGAAAATCTCTCCCCAAATCTTCTAGAGAAGATTACAGAAGCTAAATAGCTTGTTCTGTCCTGGTAAGATAATTCATAAGAGTTTAATTTCTTTTTTAATGCCTCATCTACTACCGGATAACCACTGCTAGGTGGAAGAATGTAGGGACCGATATTTGCAATTTGTTTTTCTGTTTCAAGACCAACAGATCCAAAGACTGCGATTGAAACTGGGAATGAATTAGTTTGCGGCATAATAAAATACTTTGTTCTAGCTTCATAAGTTTTGAATGCATTCACTCTAGAAAATCCAAGAGAGAGTTTGTCAGTTAAACCGTAGTCAAGAGACAACTGGGTATTAGCCCCTTTATCCAAGCCGAAGAAATCATAACTGGTAGATTTCGCATCGCCAAATCTATGATTAAAACTAAAATTCAAAATGTCTTTTTGCAGCGGTTGAGCTGTTGGCATATGAATTAAATTCGGACCTTTAAATGCAGGAGGAACAACTTTGTTTTTATCTTCTGGCGGTGAAACAGGAGTAGCTGTTTCCGCAGGTTCAGCTTCTTTAGTTGGCTCTACAGTTGTCTTTGCATCTTTAGTTTCAGGAGTAGGAGTTTTAGTTTCTTCTGTTGCTGCCTTTGCATCTACCGGTAAAGCATCCTTTGTCCCTTCCGTTGATTTTGCATCTGCGGGTAATGCATCTTCTGCGCTTTTAGAATCTGGAGAAGATGTTTCCTTTGCATTCTTAGAAGACTTAGCTTCCTTAACTGTTTTTTTTGCAGGCACAGGTTTTTTATTTGTATCCTGTGCACTAACAAAAGTAAGTGATGTTATAATTAATAACAAGAATAACTTTTTCATTTTGCGCTCTTTAGCTCCAGTTTAATTTTTAGCTCTACAATTTCGCTAACCTTAGCGAGCTTAATATCTGGAACTGCAATTTTATAATCATTTAAATTAACTTTAAATCCAGCGGTTAGAAGATATCCACTTCCTGATTCAGAAGGAGTTACAACACCTTCAATTTCTACATTGTCTTTGGTTGTTCCATGTATAGTCATTTTACCGGATACTTTTGCTTTGCCGGTTGCTGGATCATAAGAAAGAATTGTTCCTTTGTAATTTGCAGTTGCAAACTTTGCAGATTCGAGGTAAGTTTCATGCATTCTATCATTCGCAAATTTATACTGCCCATCCAGTGCAAAGCTATCTAATGTAATATCCATGGTGAAATCGAAAGTTTTTGCTTTCATATCAACATTACCGCTCACTTGTTTTGCAAGTCCGACCATTTTTGAATCAGTTCCTGCCATTGTCTTAACTAAAGTAAAAAGCATTTTGCCTGATTCTACTTTTAATTTGCTTTCTGCTATGGTAGGTCCTGCGGATAATGAACCGTATGCCAAAAATCCTAGTAAGCTTACTATTCCAAAAAATTTGTTTTGTGTTTTCATTTTATTCTCCTTGTATATCCAATCCGTTCTTATTTTTCTGATTTTAATTCGATTTTAATTTTTAATTTAACAATCTCACTTACTTTTGTGAGCTTTGTATTGGGAACTTCTATACTATAGTCTTTCAAGTTTACTTTGAAATCTGCGGTTAATAGAAAGTTTCCCTTCGTTACCTTTGATGGAGTTACTTTTCCTTCCATAGCAACATTATCTTTTGTGACACCATGAACTGTTAATTTTCCGGTAACCTTAGCAATTCCAGTAGCTGGATCATAAGAGACAATAGTTCCCTTATAATTTGTTGTTGAAAATTTAAAAGACTCAAGGTGTGTTTCATGCATTCTGTTGTTGGCAAATTTAAATTTGCCGCTCAGACTGAAACTATCTAAACTTACATTCATTGTCATGTCGAAAGTTTTATCTTTCAAGTTTACGTTGCCGGTCAGATCACTAGCAAGTCCTGTCATGCTTGAAAATTCAGTCATTTCGGGGTCATATCCTGATGAACTAGTTTTGACTAAGGTAAAATGCATTTTTCCTGATTCTACTTTTAGTTTTCCTTCCGGCAGAGTCGTAGCGGATAATGCTTCGTATCCGAAAATGGCGGTAAGGCAGAATATAAAAAAAAGTAACCGAACTTTTTTAGTAATATCTTCTTTTGTAAGAAGTAGGGTAGGGGTTTTCATTCTTGTGCTCCTGCTTTTATCCAGCAAAAGACAGCTTTTGTTAATGTGGCATCCGAATAAGCTGCCATTGATCCGCTGTTAATAGAAGTATAAAAAACACTCGCTGTTGGAATACCTGCTGTGACTTTTGTCATCACAGAGCTATAAGAGCTTGTATCTACAATTGATTTTTGTGCTCCACTGGCATGGCAACTACCGCATTTGCTGGAAAGACAGACCTGCTGTATTCAATCCAGAAAAGGACGTTGATGCAGAAGAGCAATCTATGCTCGGGGTATTGCTATTGGTTGCGATTTGAAGTATAAATCCCTGTGTTGCGATTTTCTTTTCTATGTCTGTGTATTTTTTATCTGTGCAACTAATGATTCCTGCTAAAATTATAAAGAATAATACGGGCTATTAACTGGTGTATTTAATTTGCGGATAATTCGAATTTAACGTTAACGTCTACTTCCTTGATTTTTGGAGGCTCCATTTTGTAATCTTTAGGATTTATTTTGAAGCTTGATGTAAACAGATAGCCTTTGCCATGCTTTTTTAATTTTCCAGTGATCTCGACGTTATCCTTTGTTACTCCATGGATTTGCATTTTACCAACAACCTTGATATCGCCTGACGTTGTATCGTGAGCTGTAATCGAGCCTTCAAAGTTTGCAGTGTGGTAGGTCTCCGATTCTAAATAGCCTTCGTGCATTAAATCATTAGCATATTTATAAGCGCCTGTAAGATAAAAACTCTCGTGTTTGATAGCTGTAAATATACTTACCTTTTTAGATGCAATGTCAACAGTTCCGTAAAATTCCTCTGCTACTCCAGACATTTTAGCTGTAACGTCCCATTCTGTTTTTACTAATACAAATAATACTTTTCCAGAATTAATTTTTAATTTGCTTTCTGATACCTCGACAGAATGAACTAGACTCACTGCGAAAAAAAATATTGCAATGATAAACGGAATCCTTTTAAAAATTTTCATAAGATTACTTCTCCTAACTTGATACCGTCAGGTGGAAATCTTGGAAATAAATTGTCAAGCCAATTTTTGTGTAAATTATTTTACTGCATCAAACATATTTGTATCTTCTAGTTTTCGTTTTACAATCACTGCCGCTTGCGTAATGAGTTGTTTACGACGAGAATATTTATTTTTTAAATTAATATCGTAACTTACAACAAAAGCGATTATGATCAGTGAAAACGGATACGCTGACCCGAGGATAATGATTGGTATCCCGATCTGGTAGATTGAAAAAGATTGAAGAACAAAAAGAATTTCATGTATGATAAAAGAAAGTGCAATATTAAAAGCCAATCCACCTACTAGAAAAATGACTGAAATGGTAAGTAGGCTTAACGTTTTAAATGTTTTTCCACTGGTCAAAAGAAAGGATGCCTTCATTGCCTGTCTGGCATTGTAGTCAGCATCGATTACAAAAAAAGGGGAAAAAATTAATCTAGAAATTGTCCAAAAAAATAAAACTAGTCCAAGAATAATTCGTATTTGCATAATCTTGTCATAGTCTTTCATAAAGAATGCGATTTTAAAAAGTAAAATATAAAGTGAATAATAAGCAGCGAGAAGAATTAAAATTTGAAAGTAACGTTTATGACCTAAGAAAAGGATTTTTAAATTTGCAGAAAGTCCACGAACGAGTCTGAGGTAAAACCGTATAAACCCACAAACAAAATAGGAAACGATAGGCAGCGATAAATATCCAAGCAACATATTTTGTGTTTCTCTTTCATAAGCAATTGCAAACACAAGAAAGATCATGGAAAAATAAGTTGTCGAAAGAAGTAGAGTAAAGATTAAACTTGCAAGTGTTGTTAAAAGGAAATTCTTATGAGCAATCGCCATGCTTTCCTTTACATAATTAATTACAATCTGTGGCGGAGTTAAGAGGTTTACTAATACTTTGGGATTCATATATGTTTCAAGCGTCTTACTGAATGCCACTCAAAATCAAGAAAAAAAACATTCAATTTAAAGAATAATAAAGCGATCAATCATCTAGTGTGATAGGGTTAAACCTTGGACTAGAAATTTTGGGACTCGAAACAACTGGAGTAGTAGGGTTTGAAGTTTTAGGAATTGCTTCTGTGCTTTCTGTATCTACTTTTGTTAAGTTTGAAACTGGAATTTTTCCTTTTGAATCTTCATTTAAAACTTCATTTTTGATTACATCATTAATTCTTTTTGCCATAAATGTTTGGCTTGGATCGACTGGTTCTTCTTTTGCTCCAATTTTTTCATTCTCTAACTCCATCTCTTCCTCTAATAAATCTTCTAAGTCTTGAAGCGGAGGAGGAAAAGACAAATCAATCTTAGCCTGAGTTTTAACGGTATCTAAGTCAATGGTTGAATCACCCTGTGGAGGAATTATCGTATTATCCTCTGAAGTCATATCATCAAAATCCATAGCAAAGTCCATATCCATTCCATCTGCTAGCATGCCCTGTTCTATTTCTTCATTGATAATAGCATCAAAGTCTAAATAGTTTTTTGTTTTGTAATCAATCGTTGGAGTTGATGTTTGTGGTAAATCCTCATTATCCAGTGGAATTGTATCTATGTTAATTGCTGAGACTTTATCCATACTCGAACCGGATAAACTCTCTAGGGAACTAATATATTCAATCTCTTCGGATAAGTCAACGTCAAGCGAAAGACTATCGTCTACTTCTTGAACCGTTTGCGTATTTTTAATTTTCTCGTAATACTCTTCTGCTGATTCTTCTTTTTTAAAGTCAGATTCAACAAGGGAGTTCAAATTAAAGTTAATGGCTTCTTTTTCAGTAAGAAGTTGCTCATCATCAATGACAGATAAATTGAGCGAGCTTAAGTTTAGAGTGAATGCTGTAGTAGAGCTAGGTGCTTCAGCGGATAATGCTGATTTGGTTTCAACAGTATGTAAAAGTTTGGGAGAAATTTTTCTAAACTCGGCACGGTCTGGCTTTGTGATAAGATAGGGATCGAATTCTAAAAAGTTTTGAAATGATTTTAGTTCACCTAGTGTTAAATCGTCGGGGTCGTCATTTGTTAGATAGTTATAAATTTCGCTGATTGATGCGTTATTGTCAATATAGAGCATCAACTTGATGATTAAATCAATTAGAGCAGGGGACAACCCAAAAAAAAGAATCCCAATATTACCTGCCTTGTTAGCATCTAAAACTCTTTCGAATAATTCAACCTGGCTTTTTAATTCTAAATTGGATTTGTAAACAGAAACGGTAAAACCACTCGACGAAAGTGTTGTAGCAATCGATTCATAGTCCATACTTTTGGTCAAAGATTGGAGCATGATTAGTTTTTGGATTTTTTTAGTTTTAAAATCTTTGCACCTTGCTTGAATCGAGATGCTATCTTTGGAATCAAAGTCTTTTAGGTTATCTAGCAAGTAACAAATGTTACCTGTATCCCCTAAAGGTATAAAATTTTTTAAAAGTTGATTCATGATTGTATTCAATGTCTAAGAAATACCAAGCTGATTGCAATATCTATCTATGTGTTTAAAATCAGTATATTTTGCAAGCACAAACTTACAGAGATTATTTGGGCAATTCCTGACTCAAATCTAGATTAAATTTATAATTATTGAATGCTGCCTCTACTTGGATTTCTGTTGTTTTCCCATTGATGTTATAAGTTGAGTTTAAGAAAGTGCGAGAAGGAACCTGGAATCCAAAATCCTTCTCAAAGTTTAATTCAATGGAATAGGTAACAATTTCTTTCTTTTTAATGATTGGCTCTTTCAAAATTTTTAAAATGCGAGCTGATTTTAAATCGAGCCATAATTGTCCTCTATAAAAACCGTTTTGGATTTTATTCGGGCTTACCAGGAATTTAATCATTTTAGAATCAGAGTAAAAAGATTGAAAAGAATAGAACTTGAGTCCTTCCGTAGAAAGCCAATCTACTTCGTTTTTACTTGTTCTCTCAATCAATGGCTTTGTAAGCATTTGTTTGATTCCGTTGAGTTCAATCTCTTTGCAAATGAAAATATATTCATCTGGATATTTGTAATATCCTATCTGAATTCTTTTTTCTATTACACTCGAAGAAGTTTCTTTGATTTTAGAAATTACTTCTTGCTCAACACGAAAGTTTTTTATTTCTTTTTTTTCTTTTTGAAATAAATCAGCGGCTCTACCTATTAGGTTAGAGTTTTCTTCGGCTAGAATAGAGTGTGCTGTTACAACGATGAAGCACAGAGTAATCTTGATTAGCTTCAATTCTCTCATTTAGTCATTTGACTTTTAAATTTAAATCGGAATTTACTTTTGGGTATAGTCATAGAGTTTTAAATTCATTTGAGATTTTTCTATTTGGTGAATTTGATTGAAGTGTGCATTCGGACAAATAATATCTGAGCCAGTATTTAAATTGAGCTCTGGATATTCTAGTAAACTCTGGACAGATGCAGTTCCAGAGGTCACATTTGTTTTTGAACCAATATTATCTCCATTAAATACCACAAACTCTGTATTAGCCCCACTAGCTCCATTGCTCACTATTACGAAATCTGTTGTATTCGAAGTAATGCCTGTAGTAACTTTTGTAACTCTGCTTGCTTGGGAAGGGGTAAGATTATAAGAAGACGTGCTTATGGAAGAAAAAGGTGTTGTGGCTAATGCTTGTAAGGTGGAGGAAAAAGGATATGTTGTTCTTACAGTATCAATATTGACTGCAGAAGTATTTCCAAAATATACATTATTTAAATTCGAATAGCCAACTGCTTGTCCTAGAAAAGAGCTAAATATCCTTTTAAAAGTAGTCTTATTGTCTGTGCTCAGAACACTTGAATTAAAATTGCTTGCACTCATAAAAATGGTTGTTAGGTTATAAGCTGTATTAGCCCGAGTTCCATTAAATCCCTGAACAGATCGCTGGAAAAATTGATTGCGGGTAGTCGTTGTTGTCCCCGAACTTTCATAAAGATATTTCATAAAGCTATAAGCGTATGCATAATTTTTTAAACTACTAGTCCAGTTAAATAAAGACGGACTCCCAATGCTAGTGCTACCGACTCCTCCTGAACAGGAAGTAGAGCTACTTGCATCCCCTTTAAAACAACTAAGCCTTGCACTCTGAGGGCCATATCCAGTCAAATCGCTAGTAACCTCACTTGTGCCTTCGTCAATCCAGGTATCATCTCCACCTTGCGAATATTGAAACCGAATGAGATGTTGGAATTCGTGAGCAAGAGTTGATAAAAATGTATCCGGTTTGCCATTAGCCAGATCTTTATTTCTAAGTGTTAAAAGTTCGTTTCCGTCCATAAAAATAATTTCTCTCTGGTTAGAGTGAATTGTATAGGAAGGATCATCTGCAAAAAAATTCATTGGATCAACGTAACCTGCCACAAAGCCAGAACTCGCAGATGCTCCATCTTTTATATCTAGAATGAGAACTGTAACTTTTTTATCATTGTTAATATCAGAAGGTGCACCATAGGCATCTTTTTCAATTGGAAAAATATTTGTTTCGAATGCATTGGTGATATTTGAATAGGTTAAGTTTGTCGTTAATCCATTTTCTACATATAAATCCATATTTGTTGAAGAAGCGACTAACGATGCGTAAACGCAATAAGTCGCCTGCGATTTAATCAGTAAATTTCGAACCCAGAATCCTCCACTACTTGTTTTGCATCCAGAACTTTGAGAATCAATTACATATTTTAGAGAGAGGAGGCTCATGATATTCTTTTGATTTTTAGAATTTGAATGGGATTGTGTGCAGGACATGAAAAGGGGAAAAAGAGTTATAGTCATAACACTGCGAATAATTACTGAGAATAAGTTCATAGTTAGAATTAATTCCTTCGAATTGATTTGTCAAATGATTTACTTTAATTATTTTATACTGTTAATACATTAGACAAATGAGTAGGATGGTTTTTTCAAAATGTTTCTTCGCATAGTATTCCTTATTTTATTTTCTGGATTTTTTAATCTTGTAGCAAAAGATAATTTTTCATCTGGAAATTGGTTTTCCGAGAAAAGTTCTTTTCGTAATGGCTATGAATTTTTACAACTTTCCATTCAAGAGGAGAAATTCATTTTTGCTAAGCTTTCTTTCAATGAAGAGCGAAGCTGGGAGGAGACGAGAGTTCTGGGTGTTTGGGAAGAAAGAGAAGGAGTGTATCATTTTAAACCTGAAATGTGCACGGTTCATGCTACAAAAAAACTGGGCCTTCGGTGGATTTTGATCCAAGGATTTGACTGCGATCATTTGAATTTTCAAATAACCAAAAATGAGCAGGAAATAATTATTAGCCCATCTATTGGCATTTTAGATTTTGTTCGATTAAAAAAAGGGAAAAGTATAAATTTAGATGCGATAGACGCCATAGTAGTCTTCAAAGAAAAAAATATCCTCCATGCCTGGAGCCTTTTGATGAAGTATGTTAAAAAAGGATCAAGGGCTACTTTAAACGGAAAAGAACTTTCTATAATAGAGACTGTTGACTCAACCGGAAGCTTCAAAACAAACGAGTCATTTCAAATAGGGGATAAAATTATAATTTCGAATCAAAAGGAGACCGGGTTGTTTGATTAAGTCGCAAAGTCGCTATGGGAAATATCCATAATTTTAATATCACTCTCAATGTTTCCAGAATATAATTAAAAACTTTGCGTCTTTGCGGCTTTGCGTGAACTTTACTTTTTAGCTATAAAAATCCCTCTAACGTCCACGTTTCACAATTTTGAGGTATGGCAGGGATTTTCTCAATTCGAGTATTTCTTGTTCCTCGATATTTGTTCCGTCTATCTCTAAGTAAGTAAGGTCTTTTAAAGAAGCCAGAACTTTTACTGTCTTAATTTTTGTTCCGCCGATTTGGAGATCGATTAGTTTTTTATTTTCTAAAATTGGATTTAAGTCGGTGACTGACGTTTCTCGAATATCGAGATGCCTTAGCGCTGGAAATTCTTTTACGAAGTTTATATTTTTTATACCAGTTCGCGCTAGGGAAAGTCTCGTAATTTTCTTTAGCCCAAAAATGGGCGTTAAATCATCAATAGCCACATCGTTTAAATATAAAGTATGAAGATTGGATAATTCAGAAATGGATCTCAAATTGGAAATGGATGTTCCACTTAAATTTAGAAATTGAATGGATTTAAGTTTTTCTATTCCGGATAAATCTTTAAATTCAGGCGAAGAAATTTCTAGTGATTCCAGTTTTGAAAATTGAACGAGATCATTTAGGTTTGGAGAAAAACCTTCTTTGAATCCCATATACTTGGCTTGCTTTGGAAAATATTCTAACTGACTTCCCGATGCATCTTTAATTGGAACAAATCCTGGCTGCTCTTTGTAAATTTTCGGAGCACAAAACGTTAGGCATATTGTAATTGAGATGATTGCAATTTCTTTAGATTTCATCATATAATTTTTCGTTCAAAATATATTCTTATGAACGAAACCAAGAAAGGTATACATTTTCAATTCTTCATTGGTGGCTAAGATGCATTTGTCAGGATTGAAAAAAATAGTTCGCATTATAAAATTCCTTTTATCGGTAACACATAAGAATCATCTACATTGATAGATGCTGGCAAAAATAAAAAACTTTTTAAGTAAGAAGCAAAATCTTTTGGAGATATCATATCATTTTTATCGAATCCAGAACGATCATCCCAAATTGCTGTGCTTATGGCGCCGGGGTAAACAGTAAATATCCGTATTTGATCTTTTTTCCATTCTTCGCGCAGGGATTTCGCAAGTCCGGCAACTGCATGCTTTGAAGCGCAGTAAGCAGTAGATTCAGGAAAACCAACTTTACCCGCAGTAGACGACAAAAAACAAACAAATGGATTTTTATCGGAGTCTTTCAATAGAGGATAAAATTTTTGTAAGATTAAAAAAGAGGAAGTTACATTTAAAGCAAAGTGCTTATCGATTTTATCTTTAGTTAAAGAAGAAATTTCTCCAAACAAACCATCTCCCTGGCAAAAGTAAATAGCGTCTATCGAATCAAAAGAACGAATATAGGAATCAGAGAAGGAAATAATTTCTTTTTCATTAATCAAATCGCATTTATAATTGAAGCCTGAATTGATTTTATCGGAAAAAGAAATTCCTCTTCTAGAAATTCCAATTATCTTAAAATTTGAATCATCCTTTAAGCTAGCGAATAACGCTTCTCCAATTCCAGAGCCTGCACCAACTACCAATATTTTTTTAAGAATCATTTTTAGTTTTCTACATTCCCCAGATCGTATATCCCTGAGCCTTTTGAATTGCGATTACCTTTATAAGAAATAAGAATAAAATAAGTATAGAAAGTAAAAAGTATATACCGGGTTTTGTATCTTCTTCTTCATTTTTGAGTAAAATAAAAAGTGGAATGCTAATTGTAAACATTCTTGAAACATTTTCGTATACAGACCAGAAATGATAAAAACTAGCAGTCGATACCATGAAAAAGACAAGTGCAATACCAAGTCTAAATTCAATTCCCCGTTTTAAGTTTCCGGTGAATAATACTCCAATGCCGGTTATAAGCAATACTAAAAGCGGAAATCTAGAAAGCAAACGCGCCAACTCTTTGTAATCCGTAGTTGTAGAAATTGAATCCAGGATAGATTTTGAATAGGTTATAATTCCTTCTAATGGTAGGATAAAATCCATTAGCCTGGTCGCTTTCCAGTTAGGAAAAGTAACTTTTAGATATACATGCCACATAACAGGAATCGCCAATACAGAAAGAATTAGAAGAGCTTTCGGAACTCTTTTCTCTAAGACTGCTTTTACTCCTAATGGGAAAAATAAAAACAAAGCCGGCTCTTTACATAAAATTGAAAGGCTTGCTGTGAGCACAAAATACAGATTTTCCTCTTCTGTGTAAAAGTAATAAGCAATGATAACGAGCGAGACCATTACAGAGTCACTGACTAATACTGCGTAGCTACCCAGAGAAAAAGGAGATAGCAAATAGAATATTGAATATATTTTTTTATCCTCATCTAGAATTCTACGCAGTAAAATATAAGAAATGATAAAAAGAGATATATTTACGAAATACATTCCATAGACAGAAGCTTTTTTTCCCAAGAAACCAATGATTCCGACTAACAAAGGGTAACCGATGCGGGGCGCCCGGTAGCTTTCATCAAATCCTTTAGGCCAGTTCATGTTTAATTCTGAAATGGTTCTAGAATAAAAATAAAAAATTTGTCCATCGTATCCCGCACCCAGATCATCTTTATTTCCGAGAATAACTATCGCTCCATCTGGCATTTTTTCTTTGTTTTGAATTGCGAATTCCATTCCAAAGTTTATCATGGAAGTTGGATTGTAATTGTATTTTTTCCATAGAGCAGCGGTTACTACTATGTAGACTAAGGCAAATAGCGAGTATCGGATGTATGATTTTTCTAAAAAGGATATAATCTTGTTCATGGCGGTTACTTTGTATTTTCCTTAATAATAGTTGAATAAATCGGAACCATTCGTTCTGATCCTTTGTAAGTCAGATGATGTGAATCAATAAAGTCCTGAATTTTAGGAACAGATTCTTTGTGGTCGTAAAATTTTACAGAATGTGCGGCAATCTCTGAATAAAAATGTAGATAATCCTTATACCAATCGCTGTCCTTATACAAATTTAGTTCCAGCGGATTCTCAGGATTATTCACAATGACGAAGGGAATATTTGCTTGCTTGAACTTTATAGCGGCCTTTTCGAGCATCTTAAATTCTGACCAGCGATATGGACCTTTTTTACTTAAGTATTCCTTTACGCGATGAAGATAATACAATCGTTGCACTTCGGGGCGAACGAGTATTTTCCGCTCTAAATCTACATACTTATCTGCGTCTTTATACATTTTCTCGAAATAATCTTCTGCATATTCTGAGTCTTTCATATCCTGCAAAACTTGATCGTCCTTGCTATCAACACGTGTAAACGAAATATTTCTATCGATAGTTTTCTTGCAAAAATTTTGTGGTAGCCTAATTCCGTAGAAATATTCTTTACCATATATTTTTTGATCTATCTCTTTCGAACTGACTACATCTGAAATATCAAAAGTTAAATCAATCTTATCTGCTTGGAGTTCAGGGAGTTTAAATTGAATTTTTTGCCAGCCTGTTTTAGTAAAAGTATTCTTATACAATTCATTTGTGTTATTAGAAATTATAACCTGTATGTCTTTTTTAGGAATAAAAATAGTTTCATTAAAAAAAGAATTCGTCTTCAATTCACAGGATACCTGAAAATTTTTATCTGTCCAGCCTTTTCTCCATTGGATGGGAGTTAGAGTGGCTCCTGTATAATTATGATAGCTAGTCCCACTTCGCGTATGACGCTCTAAATAAGCGTCTATTGGGTCATAAATAAAGCTTCGATAGCGATTAACATAGAGTAAGGATTTTGTTAGAAGAGGAAGAATTTCTGTTTTCTTTAAGGAAGTAAAATGATCGAATAAAAATTGTAGAGGATAATAATACTTAACCGGATGGCGGCCTGCGTAAGCGTGAATTCTGCCCTCTTCCGAATACTCGCCAAAATTTTCCCCTACTTTCGGGAAATGGTCCATTTGTAAATCGCCTGGATTTACTAAGTATAAAATCAAGTCTGGTTTTTTTGAAATCATCTCGTCGGCATAATAATATAAATCAGTAGGCGACATGGCGACATGACCGAAGAAATCGGAATGGATTTTTATGCCAGACTTTGCCAGTTCTTCGTCAACTCTTTGTGGCAAATACGAATATAGCGCTACAGAACTTCCTGTAACAAGCACAGATTTTTTATCTTTGGTAAAGTTTAGATTTTCTTTTTTTTGTAAAAAATTATACCAGGGAGAGGTATCCCATTCTAGCTCGTTTGGAAATTTTAAAAATAAAAACGAGAAAACAAACCAATCTAAAAAAAATAAGATGGAGCAAAAAGCTGCGATTGAAAGAATAATTTTTGATTTTAAATTTTGAAGTGCCAAGATATTAAAACTTTTTGAATTGAATCATGAATTTTGGGTAAGAAAACTGCTTAAAGAAAAGGAAACATTTGAAACTATAGTCGAAGTAAATACTTCGTCTGTTTGTAAAATTTTAGTGAAAGAATACTTTCCATCTACTGGACTTGAATAAACTTCTAAAATTTTGTTTTGTAAATTTGCGATAATGTATTCGGGAATATTTGCTTTCGCATAAATAGATGCTTTGGCTCTATCTAGCGCAATAGAGGAATTAGCCACTTCAATTATAAGTAGGGCTTCTGTTGGATGAGCGCTCGAGTAATCTCCTTTAGGGACAATTGCAATGTCTGGTTCAGGCTCTGAAAATCCAGTATTGATAGGATTCTCTTGTCTGAGCTGGTATTCATTTTTAATAGCCTCATAAAGATAGGAGGCTAAGAGAGTAACGAGATTTGCATGAATTGGATCTTTTGGCATTTTTTCTATTACCACTCCTTCTAAGAGTTCTGTCTTTTCAGAAATAAGACCCTGCTTATACAATAAATGATAAGCCTCAACACTAATTGGAAGTGCTCTTTCAAAAAATGCCTGGCGTTCTTGCAATGCGAAACTCATGTCTTTACCTTGTAATTTCAATTCGTAAAGTCAAGAAAGAAATTTTTAAAGATTAGCTTGATGGAAACAGATGGGGGAAATTTTTTTTCCAAAGGAAAGGATTTCTTTATTTAAATGTCTAAGTCGATTTTATTTTAGACATGACTTCTCCGTGTGACAGGAGTTTTCCTTTTTTATAATCTTCAAGTCCTTCTTCAATCGCTTTTTTTTCTGAATTACTTATGATATTCCACCAGTCTGACTTCGATGACAAAATTACATTTTCTATTTCTCGCAATAATTCACTATTATATACTTGTGAAATCATTTGAATTAATTGGATCTTTTTAGATTCAATGGCTAGAGTTTTTTGGATTGATTGTTCCATAGAATTTAAGCCTATATGCTCTCTTTTTCTTTTCAAGTAAAAAATATTCTTGTCTTTCTAGTAAATTGCATCCCACTATTTTTCTACAAAGGGGTATTCCCCATTTTCAAAAACAGAGTATCCAATTTATTCTATTCATTCTGCCTAAACTGACAACGTATAAACTGTCATTTCTCCTTTTCCTTTGATTTGGATTTTTCCTCTAAGTTCAAATGGAAATTTATCTTTAACTAAATTATAACATTCTTCAGTAATCTGAATTTTATCTGTAAGTCCTGATGATTCCATTCTGGAAGCTAAGTTCACTGCGTCTCCCCATAGATCATAAATAAATTTTTGTTTTCCTATCACACCGGCAGTCACAGGTCCGGAATTTACTCCTACTCTTATAGAAATATTTTGTCCGAGTCTCGAACTGATTTCTTTCGTTGCTTTAATTATTGAAATACCAAAATGAATTATTTTTTCAGCATGCCTTTCGGAAGGAATTGGTATTCCTGATGCAACCATATAAGCATCTCCAATTGTTTTGATCTTTTCAATTTCGTGGATCTGAGATAATCTATCAAATTCAGTGAAATAAATATTTAAAACTCTAACCAATTCCTGTGGGGGAATGCCCGATGAGAATTGAGTAAAACCAACAATATCCGCAAATAAAATAGTTGCACTTTGGTAATTGTCTGCAATGACTTCTTCCTCAAATTTTAATCTCTTAGCAATTGGTTCAGGTAAAATATTTAGAAGTAATTGTTCAGATCGATCATGTTCTTCTTTCAATTTTCTTTGAGCGTTTTGTATATCTTTATGAAAAATAGATACAACTTGATTTAATAAAAAAGAAGTGCCGACAATAGCTGTAAAATGAAGAAATCTTAAATTGTTTTCGGAAATTGGAAGCAGCATACTCGAGGGTTGCGAAAAATACTCACAATATATAAGTGAAGTTATAGATAAAATTGTTACAATATAAATCCATAGTTTATCTTTTGGATGAAAGATGAGAAAGCTTAAACAGGGAATAATTAGTAAATAGATATGTGCTGCTGACTGTCTACCCAGAAATAATATCGTAAGAATCGTCATATGGATTGTTACCTGAATACAAAAATGAATTGGGGAAAGTCTATTGAGTCCAAAACGATTCAATAAAAATACTAAAATATAACCAACGAGAGCAATCATATTCAAGATAACAGGCTTATACCATTTTAGATAAGAAAATAAAAAAATATAACTGCTAACAATCATTACTGCTAATAGAGTAAGAATATTGATTAGTCTAACTCTTCTGACTTCCTGTTCATCTAGAAAATGAGTTCCAGTGGTTACAATACTATTATATATTTTCTTTCCAGTAATTTTCATTTAACTTCTCCCACTATTCTCTCCCATTCTATTCTGCAAGTTAAAAGCGTAAAGCAAATTAGGATTGTTTTTCTTTTATCAAAAGATGTTTTGAACTAAAAAATAATCACGATCGTTATCATAAAAAAGAATTGACTTTATTAATAATAACGAATACTATTAAAAAAACAATCAAAAGGAGATTGCAAAATGGAAAAATTTATGTTTATATTCAGAGGCGGAGATACTCACGTTCACACTGCTAAAGATTCACAAGAAGTTAAGGCATACATCCAATCATGGGATACTTGGATGCAAGGTCTTGGTCAGAAAGGAATCCTTGCAGGGGGAGATCCTCTTCAAACCACTGGCAAACTGGTAAACGGAAAAAATAAAGTCGTGACAGATGGTCCCTTTATGGAAGCCAAAGAAATGGTTGGTGGTTACCTCATCGTTAACGCAAAAGACATTGACGACGCTGTAGAGATTTCAATGGGGTGTCCTATTTTTGAAGAGAATGGAAAAGTAGAAGTTCGCCAAGTTCAGAAACGAAATTAATTTCAGACTTTCCAAGTTTTAGTTTGAATTACCAGAAATAGTTTAGGATTTTAAATTTAAGCTTAAATGGAATTCTGGTAAAGGGGGATATCTAAATGAAAACTAAGCCTGGAGAGAAAGAAAAACTTAGAGAAAAGATTATAGATCAATCAATCAAAGTCATAAAAAAGAAAGGTATTTTAGGCGCTAGCGTAGATACCATTATGGATTCTCTTGGTTTAACTTCAGGTGCTTTATATAGTCATTTCACAGGGAAAGATGAACTATTGGCTCTCAGCATTGAAAAGCAGATAAGCTCACTTACTGACTTTGTTAGTGCATTAATAGAGAAAGATAAAAAGGAAGGGTTTAGAAATTGGATTAAATATTATCTAAGTGAGGAGCATCTTCGAAATTTATCAAATGGATGTATCTTTGCCGCTCTTCTATCAGATGTTGCACGAGGACCTCAGAGGGTAAAAACTGTATTTCATGCCGGCTTAGATAAATTCTATTCGGCTCTAGAAAAAGGATTACCTGATGAATATAAAGATAAGAGAAGGACAGTTCAATCCATTTTTTCCATGATGGTCGGCTCTTTAAGCATTGCTAGAACAATGAAACCTGGAATAGATAGAGAGGACTTTTTAAATAACACCCTGGCATCTGTTTTGCACTTGCTCCCATAATTCTCTGCCCTTCTCTCCTTAAAAGTTAAAAGCTTAAAGCAGAAACGGATTGCGTTTCTTTCCTATAAAGATGTTTTGGAATGAATGGATAAAATTTCTTCCATAATTTGCGAATTATTAAAAAATTTATTAATTCTTAATTTATCGCATATTTACTATTATCCTCTAAGTAAAAAAAGTAAAAGATAATATTTCTTATCCTCTAAACGTGAATCTTTTAAATTTATTCTTTAAGTTATTTCGAAAGGCTAACACAAAAAAACCGCATTCATATATTTTTTTAATATGAGCAACCTAATTGTAATCGTATTATACATGCACGCGCTAAGCGCACCTTGGAAGCATGGCTTGAGTCTAATGCGTTAGCGATTGTAGAGGAAATGCTTCTTTGCATTGGAGCGGAAAGCGCGGCACGCAGTGCAACGCCCTAAATTGACCTTTGATATCAAAGGAGAAACGGCTTTCTTATTAAATTCTCTTTAAGCATTTCTTCTAGAAATAATTTGTTTTCTTGATTCAAAGTAATATTAATATCTACGACTGTGAAAATTTCTTTAGGAAGAGTTAAAAATTGATTTTTATTATATCTTTTCGGAATTATTAGATTCAATACCCAATCAAATGGGCCAATTAGTCTTTCTTTTAAATAATCGTGCAAGTTAATTACAAGATGGTCTTCTAATAGATTAATTATTAATTTATCATATATTATAGGCCAGCCATTGTATGAGAGAAACAATTGTATAATTGTGAGTTCATCTTTTTTTAAAATAGGATATCTTTTCATAAATCTACTAATTTTTTTATTTTTACTTTGTTTTTCAACGACTAAGAGGAAGTATAGAAATAAGGTAGCAAAAATGAGAATTGAAATTGATGATAGTAAAAAAATTGGCAAAAATTCATCCAAAGATAATCTGTTTATTTTTTTTTTGATATTGGAGAATTTAAGTGACTCGATGTTAGCGATTTTGCCTAGTATTGAAACATTTACTTTTGTTTCTTGATCGGTCAGAACAACAATTTTAAAAGTCACATATTTATCTTTTTCGAAAATAACTTTGGAAAAATAAACTTTATCAAATTCTGATTCCCTATTATTATAATTTTCAGTTAAGTTATTTTTTTCTCCAATGATTTTTCTCTTTATATCTTCCGAGTTGGAATCTATTATATCGATTGAAAGGATTCTTGCATTTGTAAATTGAATACCAAAAGGTTCTAGTTGATCGTAGAATTGCTGAAGTATAGTTTCTCCTTCGTTTTTTAGTGTAACTTTGAGAATTTTTATTTCTTTTTTCGATGTTAAAATATTTTCATCATTATATAATATTTTAAGGCTAGGAATGTTTTCTCTAACTTCTATTAAATTTAATTCTTCTTCTAATTCAAATTTAAGATTGTATTTAGAATGGTACTCTTGCCATAAAAAGATGCATACGGTTATTATTATTCCAAGTATTCCCCAAATTGATGCATTTATAATTGATTTAATAATTGGCATTTTTATAAATTCCATACTCTTTAATAGTAAGCATTTTAGATCTATTTATCTGAGGAAGAACTCTTAAGTTTTCTTGGATTATTATTCCCAGAGTCATCATTCTTGAATATTTCATCAAATACTTCGTCAAGGTTATAAGTTTTTTCTTGAAGCATAGTAAACAATTCCTCAAAAGTTTCATAGGCTTCCTTAGTTTTGATTTCATTGGTTGCGTATTTTACCATTTGCACTCCTTGGAAATCATTGGAGGAAGCATCGAGTGTTTTAAGTATCTCTATATCATTATTTGGATAATAGTAAACTATGAAATTAGAATCTGGGGTTTTCATTATTGACCAGTTTTGCTTCTTTAAATATTTAAAGAATATTTCTTGTTCATTATAATGGCTTATACCAACGTTTGTAATTTTATCACTATTCAAAAGCATTGTGTTTATTGCTGCAACAATTTTACTCATAATCTTATGCTCCTCGGTTTGAAAGATTTTTTATGTCAAGATTTTTTATTATTTCTCTGAGTTCACTAGTCATTTTTCTTTTTAATGGCTCGTTTAGTCCATCAGGATTTTTGTTAATTCTATTTAGCCTTTTAACAAAGTCACTACACTCACCAGCTAAGAATTTATTGCCTGACAACTGTCCTTCTATTTCATGCAATAGGTTTAGAATTTTATGTTTGCCATCCTTATCGTTTACTGAAAAATCGTTTAGTCTATCGATTTTTGATGTTATTTCCGAAAGTGTTGTTTTTAGGCTATAATTAAGAAGTATTTCAAAGAGTGTTTTAATTTTATCTCTTTGAAAAAAAAATATATATAAAGCTATAGACGAGGCGAAAAGAGAGATTATTTTTTCTAAAATGTCCAGTAAATTATACATAAGTTTAAAAAATATCCTATATTAGTAGTAACATCTTTTCTTTCTAGGAACTTTCATCTCTCTTGTCCCATAATTCTCTCTCATTCTAATTACACAAATTAAAAGCTTAAAGCAAAAACGGATTGCGTTTCTCTCATAACGAGATGCTTTGAACTAAACGGGTAAAATTTTCGCCCGAATTTAAAAGCTTGAATGTAATCAAGATATTCCTCAGGTATCCAAGAAAAACCTGGCTTTATAAATTGTCAATAGGATTCAAAATTCAAAAATAATAATTCAAAATTATTTATGGAGGACGAGCTTTGGGTCTGAAATATCCATTCAGATAAGTATGTGTCGCTTTTAATATTTCCATTGTCTTTTGTGCAGGATACGAGTAAACGACTGTTAGCTGCAGCATCCCCCTTTCGTAAAGGAGTTAGGGGATTTTTTTTAAAACAATCAGGACAGCTTTGTGGTTTAGCTTCAAAACTATTTTCTATTGCCTGTGCCCAAGTTCTTTGTGACAATACGGAATTATCCGGTTGGTAGCATTCACCATCTATAATTCAACATTAATCATTGATACGGTTACACATCATTGCAGTCCATCTTGCAGTTCATGTATCAGTTCATCTATACTCTAAAAATTCCCTGGCTAAAGATGGACTGCAATGTAAACCGCAAGATGAACTGCAACATGGGGATAAGTAATTTAAACTTAATCTTTTATCAACCTATACTGAACGCCAAAAGTAACTGCACCTTTCTAATTCGAAAAAATGCGTTCGTTCTATGCCAAATGCGAGTTCTATAAAGTTCTTGTGGGAAATTACTTTTGTCATTTGGTATATAGTAATGTTAATCTTGAAAAAGTGATTTGTGAAAAGGGGGATATATTTTTTTTATAATTATGCGCAATAATATTCAAAATCCTATTCGTAAATCCTCTGTGCCTCCGTGCCTCTGTGGCAAAAGAATCTTCTTTTTAGCAATCCTAATCCTATTCGGATTCTCTCTTTTCGCACAAGAATTTTCCAGCGAAGAAGAATCCAAACCCCTACTTCGAGTATTTCCAATTTTTCGTCCAGAAGAATGTGAAGGGGCGATTCGATTTGATATATGTTTGCGATGTATGAAGAAAAGAGAGCGTTATGCGCAAAGAATTCTATTTATGAAAGAAGGCGGACCCTATCGCGAGCATGGATGCTATACTGATGAGAAAGGGTTTTATGTTTTGAGATAGGCTGTCACCTCGAACAGCTTTTTTGTGAGAGGTCTATTTTGCTTAAAACAATCGTTGTATTGCTAAATAGATTTCTCACACCGCTCAATTGCTATACCACAAATTCTGCAGACAAGCGGTGTTCGAAATGACTGTAAATTTTATTTTTTACAAGTTTGTAAAGCAGCGATATTGGTTGCAGCTTTTAGGCAATCAAGATTGTATTTTCCAGAAGTGCATTCTTTGATAACTCCTGGTTTGATAGCAGCTTCCATTGATTTTGCTTTTTCTGCTTCTTCAGGCTTTAATTCTTTTACTAAATTAGTAAACATTTGGTCAACGATTGGACCACATTCAGCAGCACTTACAACTTCTTTGCTACAGTTGGAAAATAAGATAGATGTTACAAGTAACATAGCGATAACTAAGATTTTTTTCATTCGATTTAATTCCTCTATTGGATTTTTACATAAAATATCCTGTCTAGGCTCGGTGAAAACTGTTTTTTTCTTTTTTTTAGGCTTCTTCTGGATTGTCTTTTGGGTCTTTTGAAACGCGAACTCTAATTTCATTTCCCAGGAAATTCCAACTAACATGAAAAAGTTTTTTCATAATATGAATTCCTCTTCCGGTTGGAACATTTATCCTATCGGGTCTAGCGGGATCAGGAACCATTTCTGGCTCAAATCCTTTTCCGCTATCAATCACATATATATCTAAAAACTTGCTCGTTTCAAAGACTTGGACTGTTACCTCATCATCAGAACGACGCCCTCCATGCTCTACCGCGTTGTCTAGAGTTTCATCGATAATGATACTAAACCAAAATTCGTTTAGAAATCTTTTCCAATCTTCTAATTCATAAATTTTCCAGAGCTCTTCTTTTAATGACTGCGCTCCCTGTAAATTGGAAGGAGCGATACTTTGGATGACAAGGCGAGGTAATTCTCGATAAATGAAAATGGAAAGAAATCCTGGATAAAAAGCGATGAATTTAAATTGAATTAAGGAAAGCAGAACAACAGACAAAAATAAAATATCAATGAATAGAACATTTACATTTGCTTTGAGAACTTTGTAATCAAGAGTTAAGGAATAGTTCACGGTTAGAATGAAAACGGTCAGTATGATTGTATAAGACAAAGACCGATAGAGAAATTTCTTCAGTCGATTACTCGCATGCGTTAATTTATAAATTACGATCACCAAAAAGGAAAGAAGAGCAAAGACCGAAAAGGCTCTTGTTAAAAAGAAGTTTAAATTTTCATAAAAACGACTTTCTAAAGGAAAATAGGCATTTATGTAGGGAATAGAAATTGTTTGGATTGTAATTAGATACCCAACGCCACCAACAAAGGCAGTATAAATGGTAATCATAACTTCCCGTCTGCGGTAGAACGGAAAGTGAAGACCAAAAATTACTAGTAAGTAGACTGTGAGATTGGAAAAGATAATCTGTTGTAAATGAAACGAATTCAATTCTATGAGTTGCAATTTATGCAAGATTTCCATAAAATTCCAAAGGCTTAAGACAAATCCGAAAAGGAAAAAAGAGATTTTTGTTGAAGTAATAGGAACTCGAAATACAGAAACCAAAAACAAAGTTAGAACGATTAGAATCGTCAGAATAGAAAATATTATTTCAACAATTAAGTTCATTTCTAAAAAAATAATCTTTACTCTATAGAATGCGCAAGTTAATTAACTTTCAGCTAGTAAATTATGACCCATATTCTAATCCCGTGCATTTTTCTAGCAATAACTAATTTAAACCGAATGAGAAAACTTTAAATTTATGAAATATATTTTGACTTTCTTTTTTTTGGCTTTGCCAATCGTTTCTATTTTCAGTCAACAGATCTCTGATTTTGATAAAGTTAGAAAAGGCGTAGTTCAAATTAGAACTTACTCGCAAGGGCTAGATGCATTTTCTCCCTGGTTGACCACCGGAGTGCGAGCAAGTGGAGGAACAGGTTTTATTATTGATAAAAATAAAATCATGACAAATGCACATGTCATATCTAACGCAAAATACATTCAAGTCCAGAGATACAACCAAACAACCTGGTATGAAGTAGAAATCTTATTCATTGCACATGATTGCGATTTAGCTTTACTCAAAGCAAAAGATGAATCTTTTTACGAAGATGCAACCTCCTTTGAACTTGGAGCCATTCCTGATTTAAATTCTTCTATCACAGTTGTTGGATATCCAATTGGCGGAGACAAAATCTCTGTCAGCAGAGGAATTGTTTCTAGAAAAGAACAATCAACCTATGCACATTCGGAAGTCGACAGTCATCTTGTAATTCAAGTCGATGCAGCGATTAATCCTGGTAATTCGGGGGGACCTGCTATTCAAGACAATAAAGTAGTTGGGGTTGCCTTTCAAGTTGCCAGTCGAGGGGAAAACATTGGTTACCTCATCCCTACTACTGTTATAAAATATTTTCTGAAAGATATTGAAGACGGTAAGTATGACGGTTACGTGGAATTAGGCGTTAGAACTCTAAATTCATTCAATAATACTTTAAGAGAATTTCGAAAAATTCCAAAAGACTTAAATGGAGTCTTTGTAACAAAAGTTTTAAAAGGTGGAAGTGCAGAAGGATATTTAAAGAAGAATGATTTACTGCTTGAAATAGACGGTCTTCCAATTGGACGAAATGGCACCATTGTTCTCGATAAAGATGCACGCATTGATTTTGTCGAAATAGTGGACAATAAACATTCAGGAGAACAAATTTCCTTTCGCGTTTTCAGAGATGGACAGATAATTACTGTTAACTTCCCCGCAAAGCGAATGGATGAATTTACCTATATGCGTCACAAATACGACGAGCCTTTTGACTACTTCGTATTAGGCGGACTTGTGTTTCAGCCTATATCAAGAGATTTATTGCAGGAGTGGAATAAGAACAATGAAACGCAAGGTGGAAGTCAATTTTTGTATCGCTTCTTTTATTTTATAGATGACGATCTCTGTAAGGACGTTGAGTCCGATGTAATTTTATATCGCAAGCTAGCACATCCAATTAATACAAATTCTGACTTCTTTTTAAACATGGTCGTAGAATCTGTCAATGAAGTAAAAATACAAAACATTAAGCATCTAAAGGAAATTGTAGCTAAAAAAGATTACACATTTTTAAAAATTAAATTTAGAGATATTGATGTTCCTCTCATTCTGAAAAAAGATGACATAGAAAAGGCAGATAAAGAAGTGCAAGCAGTTTACAAGGTTGGAAATAAATGAAAATCTTTCTCTTAATAATTACTTTATTTTTTAGTGGTTACTCTTCCTTATTCTCTCTAGAGACGATTGAAGACAAATTTAAAAACTCTGTAGTTCAAGTAAAAATTACTACCCAGTCTCCTAACTTTCTTTTTCCCTGGCAGCCCAAAAAACCGCAAACAAATGGAGCAGTTGGAGTCGTAATAGCAAATAAAAGAATTTTAGTTTTTACTTCCCTCATAGATTATTATACATCCATAGAAGTAAAAAAGTTTTCATCTTATACATCCATTCCTGCAAAAGTAATCAAGATGGATTACGAATCGAATCTCAGTGTATTAGAAGTTGCTGATCCAGATTTTTTTAAAGATCTTGTTCCAGTCCAATTTGAAACAAAGATAGAACCATTTAAAGCAGTTTCTATATTGCAATTAGATAATTCCGGTTCAATTCAAAATTCAAAAGGACGATTGACAGGAATTGATATGGAAAATTATCCAATGGGATACACTGAATTACCCTACCTGCATGTAAATTCAAATGAGAAGTTAGATGGAAACGGTGAGTTGATTTTAGACAAGGACAAAGCTGTTGGTGTATTATACCGATTTGCCGCTTCAAAGAATTCAGGAAAGGCAATTCCAAGTTTTGTAATAAATACTTTTATCAAACAAAAATTTGAAAAAACCAAAGGAACGGTTTTCCCGTTTAAAGGTTTTCGCTTTAGACCGATTCCTGATGAGTCAACAAAAGAATACTTTGGACTCGATAAAAAAACCGATGGAGTTTTAGTCGCTGAAGTAGTCCCCTACTCCTCTGCTGATAATTATTTGCAGCTAAATGATATTATCCTTGAGTATGGGGGAATGAAGATCGACTCCCAGGGTTATTTTAAACATCCAACTTATGGAAAGCAATACATCTCTTTTTTAGCTCACACTGGAGAAGAGTTTGGTTTTAAAATGGGAAGTAAAATTCCTGTAAAGATTTTACGAGATAAAAAAGAAGAGCTAATTTCTCTACCACTCAAAGCATTTCCTTATAAATCAGTTAAGATACCTTATATGAATTACGAAGGAAAAGAGCCCGAATATTTAATCCGGGGAGGATTTATTTTTGCCGAGCTTTCTGAGTTTTTAATGAAAGAATTTGGTTCTAGTTGGAGATCTCGTATTGATAAAAAAATATTATATCTAAACGATTACAAGCGTATGAATAAAAAAGGGGATACTGGTCGTTATGTTCTTCTTGTCCAAGTTCTTCCCGATGACTCCAATAATGGATATCATTCTATGAGTTTTGATATTGTAAAAACCTTAAATGGGAAGCCTCTCAGATCAATAAGAGAATTAGATTCGGCTTTTCAAAATTCTGATTCTAACTTGCCGGAGTCAGTTAGTGGTCGTTTTGTAAGTTTACAAACTGAAAATGGAACTGAAGTTGTTTTAGATAAATCAATGTTAAAAGAAATCGATGGGAGGATACAAAAAAAATTCGGGATTGAACATCTAAAGAATTTTTAGTAGGCTCACTGTATTTATGAATTACTCACAATTATTAATTGAAAAAGCCTGTGACCAATGGATTCAAGAGTTAACAGATTTATCACGTCGTAATAATTTACTTTACTACAAAGACTTAAAAGTAGGAACACTTGAGTTAGTAAAATACGATGAGAAAATCCTGGGTGATTTTTTTAATGGCGATAAAATTACAATTAACGACCTTCTTTCATTAAAAGATAATAATGCTGAGATTTACAGAAAAGTAAAAATTATTCACAAAAGAGCGAAACAAAACTTAGAAGAAAGAGGTATCGACACATTACTGTTAGCCTATGGATTCGTATCATGGCAAGAAGAAGAGGACGGACTTCCACCGAGAGCTCCTCTCATTTTGATTCCGGTAAATATCGATAATAAAAGTAAAATTTATCTTTCTCAAAGTGGAGAGGCAATTATTAATCCTGTTCTTCTTGCTTACTTGGAAAAAACACATAGCATACGCTTGACCTCGGAAGATTTATTAATCGAAGCCGGACAAGAAGATTTTGAAAATTCGATTCCTGATTTTGAAAAAGTAGCTTCAAAATTAAAAGCTATTGCCAGTAAAAAAATTCAAACTTTAAAAATAGATAAGCAGCTAATACTGAGTAACTTCTCTTTTCAAAAGATGTCCATGGTAGAAGATATAAAATACCAAAAGGAAAATCCAAACAACAATAATGAATTAGTTTTTGCTATGGCGGGAAATGAACTTTCTATTCGCAAGCTCAAAGAAAACATTAGTGATGTAGATCCTAAAAAATTTGATTTAATTGTTCCCGAAGATGACTTCATTGTATTTGATTGTGACTCCAGTCAGCAAAGTGTAATTCAGGCAGTTTTGAAAGGAGAAAATTGCACAATACAGGGGCCACCTGGAACAGGAAAAAGTCAAACAATCGCAAACTTAATAGTCACACTTGTGGCTAATGGCAAAAAAGTTTTATTCGTCGCTGAAAAGCGAGCAGCCTTAGAAGTCGTTAAACGAAGATTGGATCAGAAAAAACTAGGACATCTTCTTCTAGACTTACACGGAACTGGAATTTCTCGTAAAATGGTTCTAGATCAATTTAAAGAAAGTTTAGATTTAATTAGAAATGTGAAAAATGTTGATGTCGGGGAAACTCACAAACTATTTGCTAGAAAGAGACGGGAGCTCAATGCGCATGTGGAACAGTTTCACAAAAAGAGACTTCCATCTGACAAAAGTGTTTATGAAATACAATCAGAACTTTTAAATTTCTTGCCCGAGGAAAAGAGTCAGACAAAGTTTACAGGCAAAGAATTACAAGGATTATCCCCTGAAGTAGTAGATAATTTAAAAGCAAAACTAGAAGAGTTACATAAGCCTGCACTTGCAAATTTATTTTTAGACCCAAAAGCATCCCTGTGGCAAACAACGAATATCTCCAATATTACAGATGCAACCGGGATTCTAAATTCGGTGAATAAAATATATAAACAGCTTCAATTATTAGAGCAAGAATTTTCTAAATTAGAGGCTTATGGCTTAAACGATTCCAAGAATTTTAAAGAAATTGAATCAATGATTCACTTAATGGAAAGAGTGAATTCTATGTATGATTTGTATACTGACAATCCAGAGATATTCAAAGCTGATTTGAAAAATTTCATTCAAATTAAAAATGCATTTCCCGATGAAGCAGAATTGAACCAGGGAATGGCTTATCTTAAGCAATTGTATATTTCCGAATTTAATACTCCCGTTTTAATAAATCAAAAAATAAATCTATTAACTGATATCAGTCGTATGGTAGATAAATATTCTGATAAAATTTATAAAGAAGATTTATCGAAATACATAGACATCTTAGAAACTGCAAATGCAAAAAAATGGCTTTCTAATTTCTTTGACAATGATTTAAAAACTGCCCTTGAAAGTTTGAAGAAGCTACGCATTTCGCCTGACGTTTCAAGAGAAGACCTTCTCAGTGAAATAAAAAAAATATTTCAACAGGTAAAACAATGGAAAGAGCTTTTCCCGAATGCCCAATTTCCAGAGAAAAAATCGATTAAATTACTAAGGGACAATGAATTTTTTACAAAAGTAGCAAAGACTGAATTTTGGAAAAATTATGAATCCATACGAAATTCTAGAAATCCCCTACCCGCTTCCGACTTCGAGTTCTTTTCCGAAATTGAGAAAATAAGTGGCTTATTAAAAGAATGGAAAGCACAGCATCGCGCAACCATTTATCCCGAGCCAGTTCGTGATTGGAAGAATATAAATACCTATTTCTCTGATTTACAAAAAGAAATTTCATTAATCAAAGGAAAAATAAATCAAAACCAAATTGAGAGATTATCTCTCGATGAAATTTTAAGTATTTTTAAAGAATTAAACCATGACTCTCAGGCTTTGTCACTTGGAAGTGTAAAGGAAATTGAAAAAGAGTTTAATGCTTGTAATGCGACAGCCTTTCTAATTGAAATTAAACAAACTAAATCAAATCCAAATTTCTGGGTGAGACAATTTGAATATGCCTGGCTTTATTCCTGTTTAGAAGAAGCTTATAGAGAAGAATCAAAATTAAAAATATTTCATGGAAAGACTCAAAGTGAAATTGTAAGTGAATTCCAAGAATTAGAAAAAAAGAGATTGGAGTTAACAAAGGATAGACTCCACTATAGGCATGCTAGATGGGTGATGCAACAGATGAGTCAACACAGCGATGAAGAAAATTTAGTCAGGGGAGAAACCAATAAAAAATCAGCGCGGCTTTCTCTACGAAAATTACTTCCAGAAACTCCAAATGTTTTAACAAGCCTTCGCCCCTGCTGGATGGCAAGTCCATTATCTATTAGCCAATTAATTGATGCAAAGAAACAATACTTTGATGTGGTGATTTTTGACGAAGCAAGCCAGATCATTCCTGCAGATGCAATTCCTGCTTTGATGCGAAGTAAACAAGTCGTAGTTGCCGGGGATACCAGGCAGTTGCCGCCAACTGATTTTTTTAAAGCGAACCAGGATGATGAAGAAAGTGAAGAAGTGTCGCACACAAAAGGTTTTGAAAGTTTACTAAACAGGACAGCTAGTTTTTTAAATGAAAGACAACTCCTCTGGCACTATAGAAGTCGATCGGAAGAATTGATTGCATTTTCAAATGAAAGTATTTATGCAAATAAGTTAATTACCTTTCCAAGTCCAAAAAGCCAAAGAGTCATTTCTCATGAGTTAGTTCCTTTTGAGATTGGGCAGACATCCGAAGAAAGCGAAGATTTGGAAGTAAAAAAAGTAGTCGAGTTAGTTATAAACCATGCCATTTCTCGACCGTCAGAGACGTTAGGCGTTATTACGATGGGTATTGCCCATGCACAGAGATTGGAATCAGCCCTCGAAGAAGCTTTAAAAGAGCACTTAGAATTAGAATCCTTTTTTAATGAAGAAAACACGGATCACTTTTTTATCAAAAATATTGAGCAGGTGCAGGGAGATGAAAGAGATGCGATCATATTGTCTATTGGCTATGTAAAAGAGCCTAATGGGAATTTGCCGCATAACTTTGGTCCTCTTACTCATCAAGGCGGAGAACGCAGGTTGAACGTTGCTATAACAAGAGCCCGCAAAAGAATGACTGTTATATCTTCGTTTCAAAGTAGTGATATTGATTTGGATAGATCAAATTCTGAAGGCGTTAAATTATTAAAATATTATCTTAGCTATGCGAATTACGGTGGTAAACCGCAAAATACTTCAGAGGATGATCAACTCAATCCAATCGAGCAAGATATATTTAATACACTTCAAAAAAATGGAATTCCCCTCGTAGCTAAATATGGCTTTTCTCAATATAAAATTGATATGGTCGCAAAGCATTCTAAGACAGATGATTTTGTTTTAGCGATTGAATGCGATGGCGAATACTATGCATCTAGCCCAACTGCAAAAGAGCGCGATCGTTTGAGAGAACAGCAATTAGCCTCTCTCGGTTGGAAGTTTCATAGAATTTGGCTTTTGGATTGGATTAATAATAAAGAAGAAGAAATAGAAAAAATTAAAAAAATCTACCAGGAAGCAATAGAGTAGTAAAATTCAATTCTTAAATTCGCAAAAAAATCCCGATAGAATTTATTTATTCCATCGGGATTTTTTATTTAATTTTTAGTTAGTTAAATCTTCTAGAATTTGGCTTGAGCGCTTTAGGAAATTTCCCATGTCGGCTTCATTCATAACCTTAGAAGAAATTAGCGCAAGATCATACACATGCTGAGCAATGAGTTTCGCCTTATCTGGATTAACCCCTTCGTTGTATCTAAGAGCATTTTTTACAAGTTTAGAATTTGAGTTAATCAAAAGTGTATGCATCTTAAGAAGAGCATGCTTGTCTTGATTCATTCCAAGATTCATCTCAGAAATTCGGCGCATATGCTCCGGTAAGATAACGACCGCAGGAACGTCACCGGATTTCAAAGATTCAACTTTGATTTCGAGCCCTTCTCTTCCAACCGCGGAAGTAAAAAATTCTTGAATTCGATTTGCTTCTGTCTTGTTGTTTTCGTCAACGATCTCTGTCTTTGTAGTTTTATCAATTACTTGATCTGTAATTTCTGCATCTACTCGCTGGAAACGAACATCAGGATTTTTTCCTTCTAAGTATTGGATGAAATGAGAATCGATTCTTGTATCGACGAGAACTGCTTCTAGTCCGCTTGATTTGAAAAGTTCCATTATAGAAGAAGATGCTTCTACTTCTGGCGCATAATACACCTTTTTCTCATTCTTCTCTTTGTTTCTTTCTAAGTATTCTTCAAGAGTTGTATGCCCACCGTTAGAGGATTTGAAAAGCACGCAAGATTTCGCTGCATCATAGAATTTTTCATCGCTTATGATTCCGTATTTTACGAATAAAGCGATTTCGTCCCAGTTGCTTTCAAAAGTTGTTCTATCTTTGCGGAAATCTTCTGTTAGCCTGTCTGCAATTTTCTTGATTATATGTGAAGATATTTTTTTAACTAATGGATCTGTCTGAAGATAAGATCTAGATACGTTAAGCGGTAGATCGGGAATGTCAATGGTTCCCTTTAACACGGTTAAGAATTGAGGAACTAGATCATTTGCTTCATCGCTTACAAATACATGGTTGCAATAGAGTTTGATTCCATTTTTTGAAACGTCCAGCTCATGTTTTAATTTCGGGAAGTATAAAATTCCCTGTAAGCGAAATGGATAATCTACGTTTAGATGCACCCAGAAATGAGGCTCTCCCGAAAACGGGAAAAGGTAATTGTAGAATTCAATATAGTCTTCTCTTTTTAAGGAAGAAGGAGATTCTGACCATAGCGCTTTCTTCTTGTTAGCTTCTTCTGCTTCTACTGTAATTGGAACTTGAAGGAAATCACAATACTTCTTGATTAATTCTTTTAATTTCCATTTATCCAGGTATTCGCCGGATTCTGAATCTAAGTGGAGGGTAATCTTTGTTCCCCGCTCTGCTCTGTCAATCGTAGAAAGTTGAAAATCTGTTCCGGATTCACTTTCCCATTTTACAGCTTGCTCGCCTTTTTTATAAGACTTGGATTCGATTACAACCTTGGTAGAAACCATGAAGGAAGAATAAAATCCTAATCCGAAATGCCCAATGATTCCAGCTTTGTTATCAGCAGATTCATATTTTTTGGCAAATTCTTCTGCACCACTAAATGCAATTTGGTTGATATACTTCTTGATTTCTTCTCCGCTCATTCCGAGTCCATTATCTTCAATCGATAATGTGCGGGCTTCTTTATCAAAGGTAATCGCAATTTTGTAATCTGTGCCACCTTCAAATTCTTCTGTCAAAGCAATTTTTTTTAGCTTTGATATAGCGTCTGTCGCATTTGAAACTAGCTCTCTGAGGAAAATATCTTTCTCAGAATAAAGCCACTTCTTAATGATGGGAAAAATATTCTCCGTTTGAACTGATATTTTACCTGACTCACTCATATTAATTTATTCTCCT
>Ga0075163_10000626_pt1 | contig 45932 bp, 44 predicted proteins | sample JI1023141ADNA_FD_71478 | JGI IMG/M metagenome (GOLD analysis project Ga0075163, IMG submission 71478) | Wastewater effluent complex algal communities from Wisconsin, to seasonally profile nutrient transformation and Carbon sequestration -... | ecosystem: Engineered > WWTP > Effluent > Algae...
GCGCGCGGCTGCCAGCCGCCGACAGGCGAGACATAACTCTGATCGTCCAGCTTTGCATCGCGGCCAGCGGCGAGCTGCAGGGCGCGGCGAGCGTCACCGGAGCCGACCTTGCCAGAATAACTGAGCTTGCCGCCGTCGACCCGGGCCAGCCATTCAGTGGGGCCGATGACCTCCGACGACGCCGTCACGCCGCCCACAGGACGGGCCATCTTCTCGGCGATCTGTTTGGCGACCTCCTCGCTCGGCGCGATGCCGTTGATCACCAGATTCGTATCCGCAAGCTGGGCCGAGCCGCGGTCGAGCAACGCCACGGCTTCGATCGCCTGAATGGCGGCGAGTTGCCAGTTCACGTCCTTCGGGGCGCCGGTGGCCAGGGTAAGGCGGTTGGTCATCTGGTCGGCGAACAGGGCGCGGCCAGCGCTCTCGATAGCGTTGAGCGCCGAGCGGCTGGGGGCGACGCCTTCGAGCGACACGGCGCCATTTTCCTTGAGGGCGCTGAAGGCGAAGGGCCGGGCAAGCGGCCCAACCTCGACCTGGCTGTCGGCAATCGTCGTCACGCCAGGGAAAGTCCTGACGGCAGCGCGCGCCGCGGCTTTGACCTCTTCTGAAGGCGCAACGCCCTCGAGGGCGACTTTCTGGCCCTGCGCCGTGGCTGACACCCAGTCAAAACCGCCGCCAGTCAGCGCGGTCTGCGCAGCCGTTTCGACCCTCTTCTGGAGCTGGAATGCCGAGTTGGGGCCGATCCATACGGTAAACGCGCCGGTAAGGAAAAAGGCCGCAAGTGATACCCAGAGAAGCGTTCTGGCGTTCAGGTGCTTCTCCATGCGCGACCCCCGGTCAACCTCCAGCTGCGTGACGGTATCTTCCATCGCGCCCGCAACATACATAGACCTACTTCGATTGTAATGGCAGGCGACTAGCGTGGCGTCAGGTTCATCAGAAAACGACCATCCGCATTCGGATTCTCCTTATGGACGATCCGGTGGGTCGGCGTTCGAGCATATCTCGAGCCCCGCCAATGCCGTGGTGAAGCTGCTGAAATCGCTCGAACGGAAGAAGGAGCGGGCTGAAACGGGCCTGTTCCTGGCCGAGGGAGCGCGCCTCGCCGAGGAAGCGCTGAAGCATGGCTGGACGCCGGTCTACGTGCTGGCGGGCGTTGCGGCGCTGGAACGGCCGATGACAGCCGCCCTGCTCGCGCGGATGCAGAAAGCCGGCGCCCGCACTCTGACTGCGAGCGAAAAAGTGCTGGGCTCGGTCGCGCGGAAGGACAATCCGCAGACCGTGATTGCGGCGTTCAAGCAGAAGCATCGCACGCTGGCCGACCTCGACACCAAGGGACCCAGGCGCTGGATGGCGCTGTACGAAGTGCGCGACCCCGGCAATCTCGGCACGATCATGCGGACGGCGGATGCCGCCGGCGTCGATGGCGTGGTTCTGGTGGGCAAGTGCTGCGATCCATTTTCGGTTGAGGCCGTGCGCGCCACGATGGGCTCGCTTTTCGCGATGCCGATGGCGGAAGCGGAGTTCGCCGAATTCGATGCGTGGCGGAAGCAGGCTGGCGCGCGGATGGTGGCAGCGTCGATGCATGGGAAGCGGCGGCACGATGAAGTCGACTTCGGCGCATCGAGCGTCGTGCTGATGGGCAACGAGCAGGCCGGACTGCCGCCCGCGGTGGAAGCCGCTTGCGACGAGCTGGTGCGCATTCCGATGAGCGGGGCTGCGGACAGCCTGAACCTGGCTTCGGCGGCGAGCGTGATGATTTACGAAGTCTGGCGCGGACGGGGCTATTCGGGAGCTGACCGGTGAGTGCTGAAGATTTCAAACTGCTGATCAGCGACGACTGGCGTGACTATGAACTGCTGGATTCCGGGGACGGCCGGAAGCTGGAGAAGTTCGGACGCGTGACGGTGAACCGGCCTGATCCGCAGACGCTGTGGGCGCCGCAGAGGCCGGTGTCGGAGTGGCGCGCGGATGCGGTGTTTGCATCCAAGGACGAAGAAGACGAGCGCGGCGCGTGGACCTATCCGGGCAAGCAGCCGCCCGAGCAATGGCAGATGAGCTGGGACGGGTTGAAACTGAACACGCGCCTCGCCGCTTTCCGGCACATGGGCGTGTTTCCGGAGCATTCGGTGCACTGGCGCTGGGCGATGGAGAAGATCCGCGCGGCGAACCGGCCTATCCGCGTGCTGAATCTGTTTGGCTATACCGGCATGATGTCCCTCGCTGCGGCGCTGGCTGGCGCCGAGGTGGTGCATCTTGATGCGTCGCCGAAGTCGATAGGACAGGGGCGCGAGAACCAGGCGCTGTCGGGACTTGACGACAAGCCGATCCGCTGGATCAGCGACGATGCGATGAAGTTCGTGGAGCGCGAAGTGCGGCGCGGACGGCAATACGAAGCCATCGTGTTCGATCCGCCAAAGTTCGGGCGCGGACCGAAGAACGAGCTGTGGAAGTTCGAGGAGAATTACGCCGCGCTGCTGTCCGGCGTGCGGCAGCTGCTGAGCGACAAGCCGTTGTTCCTGATCTCGACGGTCTATGCCGTCCGGCTGTCCTATGCGGCGGTTGCACAATCGCTGGCGGTAACCATGCAGGGACTGGGCGGCACGATCGAGTGCGGCGAGATGGCGATCCGTGAACGTGGCCGGGGCTTTGTGTTGCCGACCGGGCTTTACGCGCGCTGGAGCGCCTGAGCGCAGTTAGTCCCAGGTGCAGACCAGATTGTCGACCGAGCCGTGTGCGAGGATGTTCTCGGACAGGAAAAAATACGGGTCGGTCACCAGCGTGCGGTCGGTCTGGGTAATCAGTTCAACCTTCGGGAAGATAGCGAGAATCCGGTCGATGGCGTCGCGCGGGTTCACGCGGCCGAAGTTGGCAAGGCAGAGCGCGTTGAATTCCATCACCACAGCGGGCTTCGAGGCCAGCACGGTTTTGGCCGACTCCAGCACCGACAGCTCGAACCCTTCGACGTCGATCTTGATGAGGCTGGGCAAGCCGTGCTGCTGCGCGACGGCATCGAGACTGACGGCCTTCATCGGCATGCGCTTGAGATAGTCGTGGCCGACGGGTTCATCGCCGGGCGTCACGGAGGTTGAACTCGTGCTGGCGAGCGAATGGAACAGGAAGGTGCGATCGGCGCCTTCAGGCCCTATCAACGCATTGATGCAGACAGCATGGGCACCTAGTCGCTTGACCAGCGCAGCATAGGAGCCGGGTTCGGGCTCCATCGCGACGATCTTGCTGGCGTGGGGCAGCATCGCTTCGGAGACTGTGCCGACATTTGCGCCGACGTCGAAGAATACGCCGCCGCGGATCAGCTGGCGGCATTCTCGGATGACGAGATCGGCCTCATCGATCTTCGTGCCGTGGATGCGGCGCATGATGCCAAGGCCGAAGCCGCGGAAGGTTTTCTTCTGTTTCTGACTCATCCCCGCTGCCTCCTGTCTGCCTCGCCGGTCAGGCGGGTGTTCTTGGCTTGATGCGGGTGATGACGGAGGTGAAGCTGAGGCACGGTTTTTGGTTCGCCGTGATCAGGCCGCGAACGTAGATGATGCGCCCGCCGGCGCGCGTGACCTCGCCCGTGGATTCCATCATGTCGCCAACAGACGCCGAGCTGAGGAAGTCACCGCTGAGGTTCACAGTGACGGCGTGACCATCCAGGATGTGCTGTGCGATGGCGAACACGGAGTAGTCCGCGAAGGTTAGCAGGCAGCCGCCGTGCATGAAACCGCCGCCGTTCATGTGGCGCTTTTCGGCGATGAAACGGGAGGTGACGCGGCCCTGATCGTCAATGCGGAAGTAAAACGGGCCTGTGCTCGTTTCGAACGCGTCGCCGGGCCATGTACGCCAGCCGGCCCAAGGGCCGGTTTCGATTGTGATGGCCGTACTCATGCGAAGCGGAAAATCCTGGCAGGGGCGGAGGGACTCGAACCCACGACACCCGGTTTTGGAGACCGGTACTCTACCAACTGAGCTACACCCCTAGGTCCAGGAAACGTGCAGATACGCGAAGCGGGCGCCGGTTTCAAGGCGCGACCGCCCGGTCGGCCAAACCGCCCGCCATTATTGGGAAATCGGGCCTTCCGCCCCTACCCCTTCAGGCCGGGCCGTTCGAGCATGCGCGTACGCCAGTTGGCGATGCCGGGGTGTTCTTCCCATGGCTTGAACTTCACGATGCGGCCGAAGCCCAGCGCCACGTGGAGGGTGATGTCCGCGATGGTGAACCGGTCGCCAGCGACATAGGGGGATTCAGCCAGCCGCCGGTCGATGAACTTGGCCATCTTCTGGGTGCGGACGGAGCTGATCTCGGCCCATTCCTTGTTCTGGGGCTTTTCCAGTTCGGCCATGGCGGGGTGGGAGTTGCGGAACCACATGGCCAGCGGGAGCAGATAGGTCAGCTCCATCCGGCGGTCCCACATCTCGATGATGGCGCGTTCACGGTAGTCGACGCCCATCAGGTTGGGTTCGGGGTAGAGCCCTTCGAAATAGGTGCAGATGGCGCGGCTTTCGGTGAGCGTCTGCCCGTCGCCGAGATCCAGCGCGGGAACCTGCGCCATCGGGCTGAGCGCGCGATAGCCGGGCTCGCGATGCTCCATCTTGATGATCGAGACTTCCTCGCGCTCAACCTGGTCCCAGACGCCCTTCTCCTGAAGGAAGAAGCGGACGCGGTCAGGGTTGGGCGCCATGGCGGCGACGTAGAGTTTCATGAAACGATCCTCCTTGATCAGGCCCGACGCGCTTAGCGGCGTTTGGGGCGGGCGGTGCGCGTGGGCGCCGATGGTTTCGGTTTGGCTTTCGCCCAGCCGGCGGGTTTGGGCGGACGCGCGGCGGCGGGGCTGCGCTTGTCGGCCATCAAGCTGCCGAACAGCGACACGAGTTGGGCCGCCGGAATTTCCTGCACGGCGCCAGGCGAGAGATCGCCCAGCTCGACCGGGCCGTAGGAGACGCGGATCAGGCGGTTCACTTTCAGGCCGAGGCTTTCGAGGGCGCGGCGCGCCTCGCGCTTCTTGCCTTCAATCAGCGTCATGTCGATCCACGAGTTGGAACCGACGGCGCGATCGAGCGTGGCGATGATGGAGCGATATTCGATGCCTTCGTAGACGATGCCGTCGCGCAGCTTGTCGAGCTCTTCCTGACGGACGCGGCCATAGGCGCGGGCGCGGTATTTGCGCTCGAGGCCGGTGCCCGGCAGCTCCAGCGCGCGGGCGAGTTCGCCATCATTTGTGAGAAGCAGCAGGCCTTCCGTCGACAGGTCGAGGCGGCCGATGGTGACGACGCGCGGCAAGGCTTTGGGCAGCTGTTCGAAAATGGTGGGGCGGCCGTCGGGGTCGCGGTTGGTGGTCACGAGGCCGGAGGGCTTGTGGTAGCGCCAGAGGCGGGTGGCTTCCGGGCGGCGAACGGGTTGGCCATCGACCAGGATTTTCTCCCGGCCCGTGACCTTGAATGCTGGCGTGTCGAGGCGATGACCATCGACCGACACCCGGCCCTCGGCGATCAGCTTTTCGACGTCGCGACGGGAGGCGACGCCCGCACTGGCGAGATATTTGGCGATGCGTTCGCCCTCACCCAGTCCGCTGTCCGTCTCGGCCTCGCGGTCCGTCTCACGACGCTCCGGCATGGGTATCTCCCTGTTTGAGACCCTGCCCTACTGCATTAAGCGGCGGGAGGCGAGCGCGGCGTTTCAGGCTTGGTTACCAGCCCGCGCGTGAAGCGGTGGACCAGCAGGGCGATGCCGAAGAGGACCGTCGAGAGCGCGAAGATGGCGGCGGCGATGATCAGTGGATGGTGGAAGTTTTCCCGCTCCGCATAGTCCATGATGTGGAGCGACCAGAGGAAATCGTAGGTGCGCCAGAGGTCGGTGCGGACCGGGCCGAGATCGCCATTGGTTGCGCTGACATAGATGATCGGGTGGCCCTTGCCCTCGAAGTGCGCGGCCCAGACCTGACCCTGCAGGCCCGCCTCACGCGGCGCCTTCTCCATCAGCTCCATCTTCAGAAGCTTGCCCTTGCCGATCCAGGCGGCTGTGGCGACGGCCTGGGCGGCCTCTTCAGGAACGGGCGAGATGACTTCACCGGTTTCGGCCGAGACCAGAAAGACGCCAATCTGGGCGCGGATCTCATAGACCGGCGCGCCCGCCAGCGGCTTGAGGATGACCTGGGCGGGATGATCCTCGACGACGGCGCGGAGCGCGTCGGTGGTCGACAGCTTTACCCGTGAGACGTCGATGTGGGCCGCTTCAGGCGGCTTGCGCAGGTGGTCGCCGTGGATGTCGGCAATGGCGAAGGCGGTGAAGAACAGGCCAGTACCGGTCCAGACAAGCAGCTGTGCGCCCACGATGAGGCCGAGCCATTTGTGGATCTGGGCAAAGAGGCGAGCGAGGCGGGGTGAGATCATGACTAGCCGTTACGCCTGACCTGCCCCGCCGTCCATCGCCGTGCCCGTGAAGCTAGAGGCCCAGCTTCTTCAGCAGGATGTCGTTGACCGCCTGCGGATTGGCCTTGCCGCCCGAGGCTTTCATGATCTGGCCGACGAACCAGCCGAGCGCTTTCGGCTTCTCGTGACCGGCCGCGCGCTGAGCGGCGACCTGCTCCACCTGCGAAGCGTTTGCGGCCATGATCTCGTCGATGATCTTCTCGATCGCGCCCATGTCGGTGACCTGCTTCAGGCCTTCGCGTTCCACGATGACGCCGGCGGCTTCGCCGGAGACGATCATCTTCTGGAACACATCCTTGGCGATCTTGCCGGAGATGGTGTTGTCGGCGATCAGCTCGACCAATCCGCCCAGCATCGGCGCGGAAATGGGCGAGGCTTTCAGCTCCAGCCCTTCCTTGTTCAGGTAACCGAACAATTCCTGGCTGACCCAGTTGGCGGCGATGCGGGCGTCGCGGCCCTTGGCCACGACTTCGAAGAACGCAGCTTTTTCTGCGTCGGCAGAAAGAACGCCGGCGTCGTAGTCCTTCAGGCCATAATCCTTCACGAAGCGGGCACGCTTCTGGTCTGGCAGCTCGGGCAGCTTCGCCTTGATCTCGGCGATGAAGGCGTCTGTGAGTTCGAGCGGCAGCAGGTCGGGATCGGGGAAGTAGCGGTAGTCGTGTGCGTCTTCCTTCGAGCGCATGGAGCGCGTCTCGTTCTTGTCGGCGTTGTAGAGGCGGGTTTCCTGATCGATCTTGCCGCCGGCTTCGACGATGTCGATCTGGCGGCGCGCTTCGTATTCGGCGGCCATCTGGATGAAGCGGAACGAGTTGACGTTCTTGATCTCGCAGCGCGTGCCGAGATGATCAAAGCTGCCGGTTTCCTTGAAGCGCTCGTAGGCGCCGGGGCGGCAGATGGAGACGTTCACGTCGGCGCGGAGGTTGCCCTTCTCCATGTCGCCATCGCAGGTTTCCAGCGCGATGAGGATGGAGCGCAGCTTCTTCACGTAAGCGGCCGCTTCGGCGGGCGAGCGGATATCCGGGCGCGAGACGATTTCCATCAGGGCGACGCCCGAACGGTTGAGATCGACATACGTCGCGTTGGGATCCAGATCGTGGATTGACTTGCCGGCGTCCTGCTCCAGGTGCAGCCGTTCGATGCCGACGGTGAAGCTGTAGCCGTCGTCGGATTCCACATCGATGGCGCCTTCGCCGACGATGGGGTGCTTGAACTGCGAGATCTGGTAGCCCTGCGGCAGGTCCGGATAGAAATAGTTCTTCCGGTCGAATCGCGAGTAGCTGTTGATCTGGGCGTTGAGGCCGAGGCCGGTCTTCACCGCCTGCTCGACGCAGAACCTGTTGATCACAGGCAGCATACCCGGCATGGCCGCATCGACCAGCGAGACATTGGTGTTGGGGTCGGCGCCGAACGCGGTCGAGGCGCCCGAGAACAGCTTGGAGTTCGAGGAAACCTGGGCGTGGACTTCAAGCCCCATCACAACTTCCCAGTCGCCCGTGGCGCCTGCGATTCGATAGGGGGTACGGTCTGCCATAGCGTCCTCGGAAGGGGGTGGATCCCGGCTTTTAACTGGGTTTGACGGGGGCGTCACCCCGCACCGTCAAAACTGTGCCCCGTCCTGTCGGATTGGGCGTTGGCCACACGTCCTTGAGGCAGAAGCGGCGCCTCGGCCCGCTGAAAACAGGGAGACGACGATGCCTGGTACGGTGAAGTTGCACAGGGTTTTCGCAGCAAGGCCTGAAAAGGTCTATCGGGCTTTCCTCGATGCGGACGCGAAGGCGCGGTGGCTGCCGCCGAACGGGTTCACGGCGAAGGTGCATCATCTGGAGGCGAAGGTCGGCGGAACCTACCGGATGTCGTTCACCAACTTCTCCACGGGCAACAGCCACGCGTTTGGCGGCACGTTCACGGAGCTCGTTCCGAATGAACGCATTCGGTACACTGACAGGTTCGAAGACCCGAACATGCCGGGGGAGATCGTCGTCACGGTGACACTGAAGAAGGTGTTGGTTGGCACGGACGTGACCATCGAACAGGTCGGCATCCCGGACGCGATTCCGGTCGAGGCCTGCTATCTCGGTTGGCAGGAGTCGCTGGAGCATCTGTCGAAGCTCGTTTCGCCGGAGATCCCAGACTAGCCCGCAGCGGGCAGCGGATCAAACGCCGCGTCGAGATCGGGTGTTCGCAGGGGCATGTCGTAGGCATAGCCCTGGACGAAGTCGCAGCCGATGGCGAGCAGTTCGCCCGCCACGGCGCGGTCCTCGACGCCCTCGGCCGTGACCGACATGCCAAGGCCCCGGATCATGGCGGTGAGCGCCGTGAGGATGCGGCAGGCGCGCGGCTGGGTGACCATGCGGATCAGCTTGGGGTCCAGTTTGACGCCATCGGCGGGCAGTTCGGCCAGCCAGGCGAAGGAGGAGTGGCCGGCGCCGAAATCGTCGAGCACGATCCCTGCCCCGGCGGCGCGGAAGGCGGCTAGCGCGCCGAGGGCGCCTTCATAGTCTCGCAGGGCGGCCTGCTCGGTGAGTTCGATGCGGAGGACGCCGCGCGGCAGCCCCGCATCGCGGATGATGGCGGCGATGTCTTCCACCAGCATCGGACGGGCGATCTCCGCCGCCGACAGGTTCACTTGCATGAAGACGTCACGGCCCTCTGCGCGGAGACGCGCAAGCACATCGGCGGATTTCTGGAGCATGACAGGGGCGATGGCGGACCAGTCGGTGTCGCCGCCGAGGGCGATCAGCGTGTCCGGCCCAACGAGTTGACCGTCGGGGGCGCGGAAACGGGCCAGCGCCTCGAAGCCCGCAACCGAGAGATCGTTGAGGCGGCGGATCGGCTGGAAGACGGGTTCGACGTTGGTTTCGTTGTGAACCGTGCGGCTGGCGCCATCGCCCGCAACGATGAGACCGCGCGCGACGCCGACATCGTGGAAGGAGCCGACGAAGTGAGCGGGCCGGCCATCGTTAAAGGTGATCCGGACATCGACCGGATCGCCGGTGCGGCCATCGCGCAGGCTGGAGGCAATGCGGGCGCGGGCGAGACCATCGACCTGAACGAGAAACGATTCCAGCGTCCAGCCGCCGTCGAGGCTGGCGAAGGGGTTGCCCGGTTCGGCGCGGATGGCGAGCGATGCGTCCTGTGTGTGCCACGTCCACAGGGCGGCGCGGGCGGCAGTGACGGCGGTATCAGCGTTGAACTGGGACATGATGCCGATGGCTTAGACCGGTTCGGGGGAGATCAGGAAGTGAGGAAGGCTTCAGCTCCGGAAAGGCCTGATTTCGGTCCGACGGCGGCTGCCGTGGCCGGGCCGGAGAGCGATGTGGCGGCGATCAACTGGACGTCAGCCAGCGTGACGGCGTCGAGCGCGGCCAGGGTTTCTTCCAGCGGCACGAGGCGTTCAAAAGACAGGAGTTCGTAGGCGGCCGAACCGGCGCGGGCGGCTGGAGCTTCGGCGCCCATGGCGAGCTGGGCCTTCATCACGGCCTTGGCGCGATCGAGTTCCTGCGCAGTTACGCCGTTGGCGGCGAGATCGGACCAGATGCCAGCGGTGATCTTTGCGACTTCCACGGCGTCTTCAGCTGCGCACCCTGCGTAGACGGAAAGACGGCCAGCGTCTGAGTACATGTCGCATGACGCATCGATCGTGTAGGCGAGGCCCTTCTCTTCCCTGACCTGCTGGAACAGGCGGGAGGCCATGCCGCCGCCGAAGATTTCAGCGAACAGCCGTGCGGCGTGGCGCTGGTCAGACAATGCGGATGGGGCATGGCGGGACAGGACGAGGTGGCATTGTTCGAGATCGCGTGCGGCGTTGGCGGTTTGCGAACGACCAGAATTGGCCCAGTCGCCGAAGGATGGCGTGACAGGGAAATGAACGGGGGCCGCGATTGCGGTGCGGGGCTCGAGCCATTTGCGGGCAATGGCTTCGACGGCGGCGCGGTCGAACGATCCGGCGACGGAGACAACGGCGCGGGAGGGCGCGTAGTTGGTCGCGGCAAAGCCGAAAAGATCGTCGCGGGTGACACGCTTGAGTGTCTTTTCCGATCCGAGGACGGGACGGCCAAGCGGATGGTTTGGGAAGTTGAGCGTCTGGGCCAACTCCATCACCAGATCATCGGGCTGGTCGGACGCTTCGCCGATCTCCTGCAGGACCACAGCCTTTTCACGCGCAATCTCGTCCTTCGGGTGGTCCGGCGCAAAGACGAGCGAGAGTGCGACGTCGAGCATTTGCGGCGCATCGTCGTGGAGGCAGCGGACGAAATAGCTGGTGCGTTCGTAGTCCGTCGCGGCGTTCATCACGGCGCCGCGCGCCTCGACGACTTCGGCGATCTCGCGCGCACTACGGTTGGCGGCGCCTTTGAAGGCCATGTGTTCGAGGAAGTGTGCGAGGCCGTTGCGGTCTTCCGCCTCATGGCGGGCACCGGCGCCGAGCCAGACCCCGACCGAGGCGGTGCGAAGATGCGGCATCGGATCGAAGGCGATGCGCGTGCCGTTGGGGAGAATGATAACGTCGCGCCGGGTTTCGCTCATGCGCGGGCGCGGACGACGGCGTCGATGCGATCGCGGACGAAATCGGCGCTCATCGGACCGATGTCGAAGGCTTCCTTGCGGCCAGTGAACTCACTGGCGCGATCCGGCAGCAGCATGTCGATGCCAAGCGCCTGTTTCACCGTCTCCGGGAACTTGGCCGGATGGGCGGTGGCCAGCGTAACGATCGGGTTGTCGGTGCGCTTGCCGCGGCGAGCGGCGGCGAGGCCGACGGCGGTGTGCGGGCAGACGACCCAGCCGGTTTCGGCGTGGGTACGGCGCATTTCTTCCAGCGTTTCGGCGTCGCTGACGCGTTCGGCCGAAAGGCCCATGGCGGAGAGGCCAATGACGGCGGTAGGTGGCAATGGCGCCTTGCCGGTGCTGGCGAGCGTTGCGTAGGTCGCAGCGACCGAGGCGCCGTCGCGGCCGGACGCTTCGAAGAAGAGGCGTTCGAAGTTGCTGGGCAGCTGGATATCCATGGCGGGGCTGACGGTGGCGGTGGTCTCGCCCTTGGTAAGCGCCTGCCCGGCCAGGAGGCGCGCCATGGCGTCGTTGGCGTTGACGGCGGAGACGCACTCGAAGCCGGTAAGCAGGCCGCAGCGCGAGGCGACATAGCCCGCGAGCGCATCACCGAAGTTTCCGGTGGGCACTACAAAGCGGATCGGTGTTGCTGCTCCAAGTTGGGCCTGGGCCTGCGCGAAGTAGACGGATTGCGCGGCGACGCGCGTCCAGTTGATTGAGTTCACGGCGGCGAGTTGCGTGCGGCGGCGGAACTGATCGTCGGCAAGCAACTGCTTCAGGATCGCTTGCGTACCGTCGAAGTCACCTTCGAGCGCGAGGTTGTGGACGTTGTCAGCGCCGGTCGCGGTCATGAACAAGCGCTGGGTTGGCGAGACGCGGTCCAGCGGATGCAGGATGACGATGTCGACGTGCTTCGATCCGGCGAAGGCGGAAGCTGCCGCCCCACCCGTATCGCCAGAGGTGGCGCAGAGGATGGTCATGCGCTCGCCGCGCTCACCCAGAATGTGATCGTAGAGTTGCGCAATCAGGCGCATCGCGACGTCCTTGAACGCCAGTGTGGGGCCGTGGTGGAGTTCCAGCATCCAGCGGCCGGGCGCGACCTCGACAAGCGGCGCGACGGATCTGTGGGCGAAGGGTGCGTAGGCTTTCGTCGCGAGATCGCGGATCACGGAAACCGGCAGGCTGTCGCCCGCGAAGGCAGAGAGGATGCGCGTGGCAGTTTCGACATAGGTGTCGTGCGCCTTGGGGCGAGCAATCTGCGGGAAGTTTACGGGGCTGTAGAGGCCGCCATCAGCGGCGAGGCCCAAGAGGCTGGCCGTGACGAAATCGACTTCGGGTGCATTTCCACGGGTCGAGACGTACTTCATGACTAAACGCCGGTCCCTTTGCCGAAGCGCAGACGCCCTGCCCGCGCGTGGAAGGCTGCGTATATCACCGCGAAGGCCGCGGCCATCCCGAACCAGGTTACGGCATAGCCATAGTGGGTGACCGGAGGCGTACGGGTGAGCCGGTCGGGAAGCTGGCCATTGAAGGCCCGGAGGTAGAAACGCTGTTCCATGGCGGGCTCGTTGAGGGCCGTGGCCATGGCGGATGCATCGAACCAGTGCCAATCGTTGGCGGCGGGATCGTTGGGGGCGGCGAACGCGCCTTTTTTGGGCCAGGGCGTGAGGATCAGTCGGGTGGCCGGCGGAACGCTGGACGTTGCGATGACGCCGGCCTCGGTTGAAATCGGCTCGAAGCCCAGCTCGGTGACGATGCGAACAGCTGAGGTTACGCCGCAGTCCACGGGCGTAACCGGAATGAGGCGCACCCAGCCCGACTGGCCACCGCCATCCTGGCCGAACATGCGCACAACAGGACCTGTCGCGGCCGTTGAGGCAGGCGGCAGTAGGCTGGCGTCGAAGATGGCTCCGTCTGGCGGGACGTTGGCAGGATCGCACAGCAGCGACGCGGGGCTTGGCGTCGCGGCGGCCTGCACCTCGAAATCGGCAATCAGTTGAGCTTTCCACTCCGCGCGCTGGACCTGCCAGACGCCCAGCGCAATCAAACCCGCCAGCAGCGGGATCGCGATCAGGGTCAGAACGGGAAAGGGCCGGAATAACATGCTGCAGGGTCTAGACCGGTGCGGGGGCGCGGACCAGCCCGGCTAATCCTCGAAGCGGGCTTCGCCCGCCCTGTTCTTCCACTGCAGGGCAAACAGCGTCGCCTTGAAGGGCCGCAGCAGCGCCAAACAGAATGCAAGGGTGATCGGCGGCCAGATCAGGAAATGCACCCAGCCGGGAGGCGAGAAGGCCAGCTCTGTGAACATCGCAGTCGGAACGATGACGATCAGCGCAGCGAACATGACGAAGAAGGCGGGACCATCGCCGGCATCGGCTATCGAGAGATCGGCGTCGCAGGCCTCGCAGCGGGACTTGAAGGTGAGGAAGCCGCTGAACACCCGGCCTTCGCCGCAACTGGGGCACCGGCAGCGCAGACCGGCTGCGATTGGGGAAACGTCGGCCATGGGGAGGACTTCCTCTATGCCCGTCGTCTCAGGCCACAAGACCCTGCGCCGGCGCCACGTACAGCAGCAGATAGGTGAGCGCCCAGACTGCCGCAACAATCAACCAGTTAAGTGCGACAAGATAGAAGCCGAGCGTACGCTCCCGGGTGGCCAGACCAGCGATGGCGAGAACGATCGCGATGGCGAGCAGCGCGAAGCCGATGAAGAATTGCAGCACCCACGCACGCGTGATCGCATAGCCCCAGCCGACGCTGACTGAGCCCGGCGGGAACAGGGTGTCGCCCGACCATTGTGTGATGACGAACCAGATGCTGCCCGCGCCCAAAGCCAGTACAAGCGCACCCACGCCAACCGACGCCCAGATGCGGCCAGCACGAAACAGGTTGCTGGCATACCACGCTGCGCCCGCAGAGAGCAGCATCAGCAGCGTGCCCCACAGCAGCGTTTCATACGGCTTGAAGGGCGCCGCCATCGACGCGGACGAACCGCTGCGGAAGTCGCCAACGGTGTTGGAGAAAGCCCCGCCGCTCCAGATCTGGGCGTCGTGCGACACCAGCGCCGTTCCTGCCTGAAGGAGCGGCGCCAGTGAGAGCACATAGATCAGGACGACCAGAACCTGGACGACCAGAAATCCGATGGCCGGCGCGCGGTTCAACATAACCGGTTCAGTTAGTGGCCTGCGCCACCTGGCCAAATGAGGTGCGGCGCGACGTAGACGAAGGCGAAGAGGAACAGCCACACCACGTCAACGAAGTGCCAGTACCAGGCGGCGAACTCGAAGCCGAGATGCTTGTCCGGCTTCATGCCGCCCGCCAACAGGCGCAGCAGGCAGACCAGCAGGAACAGCGTACCAATGACGACGTGAGCGCCGTGGAAGCCCGTGGCCATGAAGAAGGCCGAGCCATAGAGCGAGCCGTCATAGGAGAAGCCAGCCTCGGAGTACTCGATGACCTGCAGCGAGGTGAACGAGATGCCGAGCAGCACGGTGAGCAGCAGGCCGATCTTCGCGCCGGTGCGATCACCGACCTGAAGCGCATGGTGCGCCCACGTGACGGTGGTGCCCGAGAGCAGCAGGATCAGCGTGTTGACCAGCGGCAGGTGGAACGGATCGAAGGTGTGGATCTGCTTGAAGCCATCCTTGGTGATCTCGGTGATGGGCCACTGGGCCCAGCCCTTGAGATTTTCGAGGTCCGGGTTGGCGAGATCGAAATGGGCGGTGGCGCGGAGATCGTGGAAGATCGCCATTTCGAAGAAGCCCCAGAACCAGGCGACGAAGAACATCACCTCCGAGGCGATGAACAGCACCATGCCGTAGCGCAGGGAGATCTGGACGACTTCCTTGTGATCGCCGGCGCGGCTTTCCTTGATGACGTCGCCCCACCAGCCGATGAGGACCCACGAGAGCCAGGCGAGACCCGGCAGGGGCGCCCACCAGGTGCCCTTCGGGATGCCAAAGAGGCCCTTCATGTACGCGGCGCCGCCGAGCATCATGAGCAGCAATCCCATCGCGCCCAGAAGGGGCCACGGGCTGGGCTTCACCAGGTGGTAGTCGTGCTTAACTGCGTCGCCAGACATGGCCTAAGCCCCTCGTTTGTCGTGCGCATGGCCTGAGCCACCCGCATGGAGTCGATTCTGCACAACCGGGTCTAGTTGACCGCCGTTGCCTTCTCAAGTTGCGCGGTCGCCGGAACGTCGCCCGCGATATAATAGGTGTAGGACAGCGTGATCCCCTTCACGTCGTCGGCAGTCGGGTCTTTCGCCATTTCGGGCGAGACGAAGAAGATCACCGGCAGGCGTTCGGTGACGCCGGGCTGGAAGGTCTTCTCCTTGAAGCAGAAGCATTCGATCTTGTCGAAATACTTGCCGATCTTGTGCGGTGCGACGTTGTAGGACGCCATGGCCCGGATCGGCGAGGACGATGTGTTGGTCACCTCGTAGAAGCTCATGACGCGCTCGCCGAGCTTCAACTCGATGTGCGGTTCGACCGGCTTGAATTCCAGCGGCACGCCGGGCGCAACGTTGGCGTCAAAGCGGACGCGCACAGTGCGGTCGAGGACGGTGTCGGGCGCCTTCAGCGCGACGCGCGTGGTGCCGCCAAAGCCAGTGACCTTGCAGAAGGTCGAATAGAGCGGTTCGGCCGCGAAGCTGAGGCCCAGCATGCCAGCGGCAGCGCCGCCGAGTATCCAGGTGAGGCGGGCGTTGGGCGTCACAGGTCGCGCACCATGATGTTGGCGCCGAGCTTGGTCATCGTGATGACGAAGATCAGGATCACGAAGGTGAACAGGGCGAGCACCATCCACTGGCTGCGGCGCTTGCGGGCCTTCGCCTGCTCTGCCGTGAGCGTCACGCGCTCGCCCGTGTAGATGGCTTCAACCTGCGGCGACATCAGACCTTGCGGCGCTTCGCCGGGGGATGCGGGCTTGCCGAAACGGCGAAGCACGAAGTTGAGGATGATCCCGCCGATCAGAACGATCGCACCGATGAAGATGATCCAGTTGTAGGTCACTGTGCGCCCCCCACCTGCCAGTAGAGCGGCAGAATGCGTTCGACCAGGATCGCGGCGAACAGGGCGAAGAGATAGACGATCGAAATCGCGAACAAGAGGCGCGCACGGCCCGTGTCGGCTGGTGCGTTGGGCTCGCCTGCCCGGCTCAAGAAGACGCGTAGCGCGCCCCAGATGAAAGCTGCGCCGCCGAGCGATGCGACCGCGAGATAGACCGCACCGCCAAGCCCGGTCGCAGCCGGAACCAGCGCGAACGGCGTGACGATCAGCGTGTAGACAAGTATCTGGCGGCGCGTTTCAGCGGCGCCGTGCGTGACCGGAAGCATGGGGACGCCAGCGCGGGCGTACTCCTTGGAGGTCCACAGCGAGAGGGCCCAGAAGTGCGGCGGGGTCCACAGGAAGATAAGGCCGAAGAGGATCCACGCATCAAGCGGCGCGACGCCGGTGGCGGCGGCCCAGCCGATGACCGGCGGGAAGGCGCCGGCGGCGCCGCCAATCACGATGTTCTGTGCGGTCGAACGCTTGAGCCACATCGTATAGACGACGGCGTAGAAGAAGATCGAGAAGCCCAGCAGCGCGGCCGCAAGTGGTGTGGCGGCCAGCGCCATCAGCGTGACCGACAGCACCGACATGATAAGGCCGAAGGACAGCGCCTCGGAGGGGGCGATCAGACCGGCGGGGACGGGGCGTGTCGCGGTGCGAGCCATCAGACGATCGATGTCAGCGTCGTACCACATGTTGAGCGCGCCGGCGGCGCCAGAGCCAAGCGCCAGCGCAAGAATAGACGAAGCGGCGGTGACCAGAGGCATGTTGCCAGGGGCCGCGACCAGGCCGACGAGGGCCGTGAACACCACCAGCGACATGACGCGCGGCTTCATCAGCCGGACATAATCCATCGCACTCGCCGAAGGGATGGCGACGGCTTCAGTGGCGGTGGCGACGGCTGCGTCCGACATTCTGCTCCAAGCCGGGCCCGCCGGCGAACCGGCGGGCTTGCGGCCCTGCTACTTGACCCGCGGGAGGTCGTTGTACTGGTGGAAGGGCGGCGGAGAGGACAGCGTCCACTCGAGTGTGGTTGCGCCCTCGCCCCAGGGATTGGCGACGCCCTTGCGGCGGCGGATCATCGCCTCGAGCAAGCCGATGAAGAACACGATCGTGGCGGCGGCGGCGACGTAATAGCCGATCGTCGACAGATGGTGCCACTCGCGGAAGGCCGGCGCGTAGTCGACATAGCGGCGCGGCATGCCCTGCAGGCCGAGGAAGTGCTGCGGGAAGAAGATCAGGTTCGACCCGATGAACATCAGCCAGAAATGCAGTCCGCCGATGAAGCCATTGTACTTGATGCCGAACATCTTCTCGAACCAGTAATACCAGCCGCAGAAGAGCGTGAACACGGCGCCAAGCGACAGCACGTAGTGGAAGTGCGCGACAACGTAGTAGGTGTCGTGAAGGGCGTGATCGACGCCAGCGTTGGCCAGCACAACGCCGGTGACGCCGCCAACGGTGAACAGGAAGATGAACCCGATCGCCCAGAGCATAGGGACCTTGAAGTCGATCGAGCCGCCCCACATCGTTGCGATCCACGAGAAGATCTTCACACCCGTTGGAACCGCGATGACCATGGTGGCCGCCACGAAGTAGGCCTTCAGGTTCACGTTCATGCCGACTGTGTACATGTGGTGCGCCCACACGACGAAGCCGATCAGGCCGATGGCGACCATGGCGTAGGCCATCGCGAGATAGCCAAACACTGGCTTCTTCGAGAACGTCGAGATGACGTGGCTGATGATGCCGAAGCCCGGCAGGATCATGATGTAGACTTCAGGGTGACCGAAGAACCAGAACAAGTGCTGGAACATGATCGGGTCGCCGCCACCGGCCGGCACGAAGAACTTCGAGCCGAAGTTCCGGTCGGTCAGCAACATGGTGAGCGCGCCAGCGAGAACGGGGAGCGCGAGGACCAGCAGGAAGGCGGTGACCAGCACGGACCACGCGAACAACGGCATCTTGTGCAGCGTCATGCCCGGAGCGCGCATGTTCAGGATGGTCACGATGAAGTTGATGGCGCCGAGGATGGACGAGATACCCGCGAGGTGGAGCGAGAAGATCACCAGATCCATTGCAACGCCGGAATGGCCCGTGGAGCCCGAGAGCGGCGGATAGAGCACCCAGCCGCCGCCGAAACCAGTCGCATCGCCGGTCGCCTGGGCGGGCACGAACATCGACAGGACCAGCAGGAAGAATGCAGCCGGCAGGAGCCAGAACGAAATGTTGTTCATGCGCGGCATGGCCATGTCCGGCGCGCCGATCATCAGCGGCACGAACCAGTTGCCGAAGCCGCCGATCAGGGCCGGCATGACCATGAAGAAGATCATGATCAGGCCGTGCATCGTGGTGATGACGTTGTAGTTGTGCTCGTTGCCGAAGAAGCCGCCGAACGCCGTGCCGTTGAACAGCTGCAGGCCGGGTTCAGCGAGTTCGACGCGCATGAAGCCCGAGAACACGAAACCGATCACGCCCGCGATGAGCGCGAAGACCAGGTACAGGGTGCCGATGTCCTTGTGGTTGGTCGAGAACAGCCAGCGCGAAGGGCTGTACCACTTGGGATCGTGGTGATCGTCGTGGCTGTGATCGTGCGCGTGATCATGGCCATGCCCGTCGTGGGCGGCATGATCATGATCGTGGGTGCTCTTAGTGGTCGACATCGGACTGGCTCCCTAAGTTCTATCGCGACGCGACTTGGGCGGTGAGCGGCTGCACCTGATCGAGGTAGGCGCGAGCTTCTGACAGCGACGTTTTCGCGTGTGCCAGCCAAGCGTCGTACTGATCCTGCGGCAGGACGCGTAGCTCGATCGGCATGCCGGAGTGGCGATCACCGCAGAGTTCCGAGCACTGCCCGTAGTAGACGCCGGGCTTATCGGTCTTGAACCAAAGCTGGTTGAGGCGGCCGGGGACGGCGTCGACCTTCAGCGCGAAGGCAGGCATCGCCCAGGCATGGATCACGTCAGAGGCCGTGACCGAAAGGCGGACATACTTGCCAGCCGGCGCGACCATCGGATTGTCGACCGACAGCTGCTGGATCATGCCAGCCTTGAGATCAGCCGCCTGGATCATGTTGGAATCGTATTCCAGCGAGTCGTCGCCCTCGCCATAGATGTAGCTCCAGTACCACTGGCGGCCGTAGACCTTCACATCAACGATCTCGGTCTCGGCGACATCAGGCATCACGTCCTGCTCGTACAGGAGCGGGAACGAGCCTTTGGCGATCCAGATCAGGATCAGGACCGGAATAACGGTCCAGAGAATTTCGACCGTGGTGTTGTGGCTGAATTTCTTGGCGACCGGGTTGGCGCGCTTGTTGTAGCGGATCATCACCCAAAGCAGCAGCAGCGTTACGAAGACCGTGATCGCCGTAATGATGATCAGCACTTCCGTGTGGAAGGCGTGAACATGTTCGGCGGTTTCAGTCGCCGCCGGCTGAAAATTGATCCCGCCGGGCACGGGAGTCGCGTACGCGGACCCCGCGACAAACGCGGCCGCGCATCCAAGCGCCCAGTTCTTCCAAGAGCCAATGCGCATGATGGTCCACATCCTCCAGCCAGATGCGTGAATTCGCGGCTTTACCGTGATATGCTCCACGCCGCCACCACTCCGTTCCGAGCCGCCGGGTGCATAGTGTCGCAGGCGGTCCGATTCGTTTGTGCTGGCGTGTGGTCGCTATCAGAGCGGTGGAGGAATGGAAAGATGAGCACCCGGTTTCGATTAGGGATTTCCGCGTTTGTTCTGGCCAGCCTGGCGGGTGTTTTCCCTGCCCACGCGGCTATTACCGTGATTGGCGGGGGCATGGCCCGCGATTGCTACGAAGCTGTGGAATTCGAGAAGGTGAGCGCTGACGCTGCGTTGGCGGTCTGTGATCTCGCTATCGAGCAGGAAAGCCTTAGCCGGAAGAACCGCGCCGCCACCTTGGTGAACCGCGGAATCATCCACATGCGTGCCCAACGCAACGATCGCGCGCTCTGGGACTTCGAGAAAGGCCTGGCGCTGGCGCCCGACCTGTTGGAAGCCAAGGTGAACCTCGGCGGGGCCCTTTACGGGCTGAAGCGGTACGAGGATGCGATGGCGGCGCTGAACGAGGGGGTGAAGACCGAGTCGGTCAACGCGCGGGCGATCGGTTACTACAACCGCGCCTTGACCTTCGAGAAGCTGGGCAATCTGCAATCGGCCTATGAGGACTTCCAACGCGCGCTGGAGACCAAGCCGGACTTCACGCAGGCGGCGGAGCAGATGTCGCGCTTCACCGTGGTCAAAGCCTCAAGCTGAGATCAGCCCTCGAACCGTGCTGTCAAAACGGCCGGAGACGCCCTATCTATCGGGTTGAAGGGCGGATTTGTGCGCCTGAAGTCGATTTGCGAGGATCCGCGATGAAGGGCGACAGCCTGATCGAAGATATCGGCCCCGGCGTTCAGGTGGCGGCGCGCATTCTTGATGAGGCGCTGGTCGGCGCGGATGACGGCGAGATTTACGTGGAGTCCGTACGCTCCGAGAGCTTCATGTTCGACGACGGGCGATTGAAATCAGCATCGTTCGATACCGGACAGGGATTTGGCTTGCGCGTGGTATCAGGCGAGACCTCCGGCTTCGCCCATGCCAGCGAAGTTTCTGAGGCGGCCCTGACGCGGGCGGCGGACGCGGCCTCGGCCGCCAAGCGGGGCCGCTCCGGCTCGCTGGCTGTCGGGCCCACGCCGGTGAACCGTCGGCTCTATGCGGACGTTGACCCCACCGACAGCCCGGATTTTGTGACCAAGACGAACCTGTTGGCGGAAATCGACGCCTGGTGCCGAGCGCAGGATCCGCGCGTCGTCCAGGTGTCGGCCTCGCTTGCTGGATCGCGTACGGCGGTGGAAATCATCAGGGCGGGCGGCGCCAGCGTTTCCGAAGCGCGGCCGCTGGTGCGGATCAACATTTCGGTCACGATGGAGAAGGACGGGCGGCGCGAGACGGCTTCAGCCGGAGCGGGCGGCCGGGCCTCCTACGAGGAATGGATTCAGCCGGAGCGCTGGAAGGCGCTGGCTCAAAGGGCAATGCGGAAGGCAGAGGTCAACCTGGAGGCTATCCCCGCTCCTGCCGGAGAGATGGAGGTCGTGCTCGGGCCTGGCTGGCCCGCCGTGCTGCTGCACGAAGCGGTGGGACACGGCCTTGAGGGCGACTTCAACCGCAAGGGCTCGTCGCTCTATTCGGGTAAGATGGGCGAGCAGGTGGCGTCCAAGGGCGTGACCATCGTTGACGATGGCACCATCGCCAACCGGCGCGGCTCGCTCTCCTTCGACGACGAAGGAACGCAGACTCAGCGGACCACACTGATCGAGGACGGCATTCTGGTCGGCTACATGCAGGACCGGCTGAACTCGCGGCTGATGGGCGTGGCGGCCACCGGTAACGGGCGACGCGAAAGCTATGCCCATGCGCCGATGCCGCGGATGACCAACACGCTGATGCTCGGTGGTCAGGCTGATCCGGAAGAAATCGTGCGCTCGATCAAGCGCGGCATCTGGGCTGTCGATTTCGGCGGCGGTCAGGTGGACATCACCAACGGCCAGTTCGTGTTCCAGTGCACCGAGGCCTACATGGTCGAGGACGGCAAGGTCGGCGCGCCGGTGAAGAACGCGACGCTGATCGGGCATGGTCCGACGGTGCTGAATTCGGTGTCGATGATCGGCAACGATTTCGCGATGGATGACGGCGTGGGTACGTGCGGCAAATCCGGCCAGTCGGTTCCGGTGGGCCTTGGCCAACCCACGCTGAAGATTGATGCGATCACGGTCGGCGGCGCCGGCGTCTAGTACAGGAGAGCACTATGAGAGCGATTGCTGCGGGCCTTGCCCTGCTCTGTTCCGGGATTGCGACTGGGCCGGCGCTGGCCGATCCGCCAGCCGTCACAATGGCTTACAATACCCTGTCCAGTGCCGATTTCGCGAAGTCTCCTGGCGGCGTGACGCTGATTGATATCCGCCAGCCAAAGGAATGGGCCGAGACCGGTATCCCGGCAGGCGCAAAGGGTGTGACTCTGCAGCGGCCGGACTTTGTCGAGGCGATCCTCGCCGAAGTCGACGGCGACAAGACGAAACCTGTGGCGCTGATCTGCCGGTCAGGCAGTCGCTCGAAGACGGGTGCAGAACAGCTGGTCGCAGCGGGCTTCACCAATGTCACGAGCATCGGCGATGGCATGATCGGCCGTGAAGGCGTCGGCGAGGGCTGGCTGGCGGCTAAGCTGCCGACGCGGACCTATACCGCGCCGGCACAATAGCTTCGTTCGACTTCAGCGCTATTCCGCAGCCTGCGGTGCTGGTCCCTTCGGCGGATTCATCAGTCTCAGCACCAGCAGCACCAGGCCAACGGCACCCACAGCCGCGAAGCCAAGCGCAACCTGCGTCCAATCGGTCGCGCCACCGCCAGCGATCTCCACGCGATAGGCGTAGGCGACAGCGGCGCCCAGCACGCCAATCGCCAGCAGGCCCGAACCCAGCGGATCGAACCGCGCCGGCGGCTGCCCTGCGTCGGCATGGGCGAACCGGTTCAGCGTCGGCGCCATGATGCCCATGGCGACTCCGATAGCGATGCCCACGATGCCGATCTGGGTGAACACGGTTGAATACGTGTCCAGCGCCAGCTTGGGGTTCAGCACCTGCCCGCCAACCGTTTCCTGCGCCGTCAACTTCGATATCTGAGCCTGCAGCGCCTGCGCCACCGACGACCCAAGATACCATGTCGCCATCATCGTCGCCGCGATAGGCGCCGGAGTCAGCTTGGTCATGGCCGAGAGCCCCACAGGGGAAAGGAACAGCTCCCCCGTCGTGTGGAACAGATACAACAGCGCCAGGAAGATCAGCGGCACCTTGAAATCAGCGTTGGCGTACTGTGCGCCCCACACCAGAACAAGGAATCCAAGCCCGACCTGTATCAGGCCAAGTGAGAACTTTGCCGCATCGCCCGGGTCCTTCTTGTGTTTGTCGAGGAAGGTCCACAGCGCTGCGAGCAGAGGCGCAAAAATCAGGATGAACGCGCCGTTGAAACTCTGCGTCTGTCCGGACGTGACCGACCAGAATCCGTTGCTGGGCAACTCCGTCGAGCGTTCCGAGAACTGCGCCAGCGCCGACCCCCCAAGCTCGAACAGCGTGAAGAACACCACCGACGCAGCAACGAGAATCAGCGCCAGGATAAGCTTCAGGCTTTCCGCCTTGGTGCACTTCGTCACCATGTAGAAGATGAAGAACGCGATCATCAGCACCGACGCGATGGACAGAGCCATGTTCACGACCGGCTCACGTTGCACCAGCAGCCACACAGCGGCGACGGACAGCAGCGCCACAATGTAGATGATCCATTCGCGGTTCAGCGGCCCAAACACGGGCCTTGCCAGCAACTCGCGGTTGGGCGGAGCGCCCAGCTCCATCGGCAGTTGCGGCGGGCCCGGGATGAACCACATGAAGCGGCGTCGCACGAAAACCATCCAGCCATACAGCATGCCAACGCCAGCCAGACCGAAACCGGCCGCCCAGCCGAACTCCATGCCGAGTTTCGCGCATAGAACCTGCGCCCAGAACGCGCCGAGGTTGATGCCGAAATAGTAGAGTGTGAAACCGCCATCACGGCGCGGATCGTCCTTGACGTAAAGTTGCCCCACCATGGTCGCGAGGTTCGCCTTCAGGAACCCGACGCCCATGATGATCAGCGACAGCGCCAGGAAGAAGATGTTCATGTAGAGAGGCTGCTGCCCCTCGACCACCATCTTGTAACCGTCGACTTCCGGCGTCGCGGGATTGTCGGCCGGCACGATGCTCGGCAATGCGCCGCCCGCCGGCAGACCCTTGATCTCCATGCCGCCGTCAGCGGGGCCGAACTCATAGCGCTGGCCATCGACCACGACCCATGCCTTGCGCAGGTCCTGCCGACCCTCGGCCGCGATTTCATATCGCTGGCCCTGGAATTCCATGACGTTCTTCGCCGGGGCCTGCTCGATCGCCATGGCGATATGCCCGGCCACCAGCAGCAGGGCGCCGAACGCCACCGCCTTGCGCGTGCCGAGCCAGCGGTCCGCCAGCATCCCGCCGATCAGCGGCAGCAGATAGACCAGCGAGGTGTAGGATCCGTACTGCCCCGACGCGACCGTGTCGCTGAACAGGAAGTGCTGGGTCATGTAAGTGAACAGGATCGTCCGCATGCCGTAGTAGGAGAACCGCTCCCACATCTCGGTTACGAAGATTACATGCATGCCCGGCGGATGTTTCCGCAGCTGCAGGAACACCGGGATACCCGTAACGATCGTGATCACGATCCCAACGGCAATAATGATATCCATCCAATTCCCCGCAAACGCCTAGCAGCCGCAACTCACCACGCGATACCCGCAGGCTCAACCCCCGGTTTGGCCGGCCGCGCGCAAGGAATTGCCCTTTGCACACTCCCAGCGCACGCGAGAGATGAATCGGCGCGGGTTCCGCAGCGTTCTCGGGGAAGACCTCCGTGAGTTGAATCACGGCTGCGTCAGACGGCGAGGTTTAATTATCGGGCCGGGGGAAACGCCGATAACAGGCCGACTGTCCGGGGAGAGTCGTCAGTAATGTTCAGTCGCGTAAGCGGGCTCGTTGGAGCCGCCGCAGCCCTTGCTGCACCTGCACTCGCCCAGGAGACACCCCAGGGAGGCGAGGCCCAGACCTTCGAGCCGGCCTATTTCGGCCGCTACAATCCCAACACAGCGCTCGACATGGTCCAGCAGGTGCCGGGCTTCTCCGTACAGGAGGGCGAGAGCGTTCGCGGCTTTGGCGGCTCGGCCGGCAACATCCTGATCAACGGCGAGCGGCCTTCAACCAAGACGGGCCTCGCCGCCCTGCTCCAGCGCGTTCCTGCGTCGAGCGTGATCCGCATCGAACTGGTGACCGGCGCGTCTGCGACGCTCGAAATGCGCGGGCAGACGAAGGTGGCCAACGTCCTGGTGCGCGAGAGCGCGCTGGCCGAACCGGTTACGTTCGACGTCTTCACGCGTTACACACCGGATGGCCGGATCTCGGGTACGGCGCAGGCGTCGACCCAGCGGCAGATGTTCGGCGGCGCGTTGAACCTGTCCGGCACCGTCAGCACGCAATCCGGCAACGGACCCGGCGGTGGATCGTTCGTGAATTCTGGTCGCGCCAAGTATGGCCCGACAGGCGCACAGACCGAGCATGCCTATGGCTTCGTCGAACAGCAGCCTTTGTACCGCCAGCTGAACGCCGAGTACGAGCGGGACATGGGCTGGGCCGCGCTGCGCCTCAACGGCGGCTACACGCTGATCGATGTCGAATCTGACCGCTATTTCGAAATCCAGACTCCTGATGCGGCTGGCCCATTGACCGGACGCGAAACCAACCGGACGCGTTCGCACGATGAATCGTTCACCGTCGGCGGCGATATCGAACGCAAGTTTGGCGACATCAACACCAAGCTGATCACCTTCCACAAGCGCAGCGAAGGCGACACCGATACGGTGTTCAGCCAGTTCACCGGTCCTGGCGCATTGACGTCGGCAATCACCAATCGCCCGCAATCGAAGAGCGGCGAAAGCATTCTGCGCGGTCAGGCGAACTGGAAGCTGTCGGATCAGCACTCGGTCGAATTTGCGGCGGAGACGGCGTACAACTTTCTCGAGAGCGGCACCGAGATTTTCCTAGCGAATGGCGCGGGCGCGGTCACCGTGCTGGCCCTGCCCGGCGCCAACACCAAGGTCGAGGAGTTCCGCAACGAGTTCCAAGTCTCGGACGTCTGGACGATCTCGCCGCAGCTGACCATCGAGCCGGGCTTCAAGATGGAGCTGTCGCGCATCGAGCAGGATACGATTAAACGCGAGTTCGAGTATCCCAAGCCGTCGATTACCGGCACGTGGCGCATTCAGCCGGGCCAGCAGTTGCGGCTCTCGTATGAGCGGGAAGTGGCGCAGCTGTCGTTCAACGATTTCGTTTCGTCAATCGAACTGACCAGCAACCTGACGACCGGCGGCAACGCCGATCTCGTGCCTGAGCGCACCTGGGCGTTCAACGCCGAGTTCGAGCAGCGCTTCTGGAAGGGTGGCGTGCTGACGCTGCTGGGTTCGTTCGATCAGGTTCAGGACGTTCAGGATTTTGTGCCGCTGACAGTGACGACGACCTCTGGGCCGGTGGTCATCGACGCGCCCGGCAACATTGGTGATGGCGAGCGCTGGTCGGTTGGCTTCAAGGCCAGTGTGCCAATGGAGGAGCTTGGCCTTAGGGGCGCGCGGCTCGATGCGTCGCTTTCGGCGGGCGGCGCGGAAGTGACGGATCCGGTGACGGGGCGGACGCGGGAGTTCTCCGACGAGTTCAAGGAGAGCTGGTCAGTCGCCTTCCGGCAGGACTTTCCCGCCGCGAAGTTCAGCTATGGCTTGCGTATCAACGACGGCGGGCCAGGCACGGCGTATCGCTATAACGAGACATCGCGGCGGTCGCGCGACGATGCGGATCTGCAGATATGGGTCGAGACGTCGCGCTGGTTCGGTCTGAAAGTTCGCGCCGGGGTGGACGATGCGTTTGCCGCTGACTTCTCGCGAACGCGTGTCATCTACAATGGCGCGCGCGAGGCCTCGACACTCAATCGCATCGAGCAGACGCACTCTTCCAACGGCGTGCAACCGTTCATCCGCGTGTCCGGTAAATTCTAGAAACGGACCTCGTCGAAGGCGTGGCGCAGGTCGCGCTTCCAAGGGCCGTTGTAGCGGGCCAGCAGGCGCAGCGCAGCGTTCTCGCCCGTCTCGGCGATCTGTTCGAGATCGGTGAGGAAGATCGTCTCGTCGTCGCCGGAAGAATTGAGATGCGCGCGCCGTTTGAGGCCGCCGCGCACGAGTTCGAGCGCCTGCTTGGCAATCGCCTGCACGTTGGTGGAGCGGAAGGGCGCCTTGAGGCCGAGGGCAGGAACGGCGCGGCGCATCGCTTCGCGTTCGGGAGCCGTCCAGTCCTTCACCAGTTCCCAGGCGGCATCGAGCGCTGCGGAGTCGTAGAGCAGACCTGCCCAGAAAGCAGAGAGCGCACACAGGCTGGCCTGCGGGCCGGCGTCGGCGCCGCGCATCTCGAGGAAGGTCTTGAGACGGACTTCCGGGAAGATGGTGGAGATATGATCGTCGAAATCATCCATCGCGGGCAGTTCGCCCGGCAGGACGGAGAGCTTGCCCGCCATGAAATCACGGAACGAAAGACCCGAACAATCGATGTACTGGCCGCCGCGGCGCACGAAGTACATCGGCACATCGAGCGCATAGTCGACATACTGTTCGAAGCCATAGCCCTGCTCGAACACGAAAGGCAGCGTGCCGGTGCGGTCCGGGTCGGTGTCGGTCCAGACGTGGGCGCGATAGGACTGGAAGCCGTTGGTGCGGTTCTCGGCGAAGGGTGAGTTCGCGAACAGAGCCGTGACAATGGGCTGAAGCGCGATGCTGACGCGCATCTTCTTCACCATGTCGGCTTCGGACCCGAAGTCGAGGTTGGACTGGACGGTGCACGAGCGGAACATCATCTGGCGGCCGAGGCGACCGACCTTCCCCATGTAGTTGCGCATTATGCCGTATCGCCCCTTGGGCATCATCGGCGTTTCTTCCAGCGACCAAACCGGCGAGAAGCCAAGGCCCAGGAACGCCATTCCCATCGGCTCGGCGATCGAACGCGTTTCGCGCAGGTGGTCGGAGATTTCGGAGCAGGTCTCGTGGATGGTTTCGAGCGGCGCGCCAGAGAGTTCGAACTGCCCGCCCGGTTCAAGGCTGACGCTGGCGAGGCCCTTCTTGAGGCCGATGATATTGTCGCCCTCCTCGATCGGCGACCAGTCATAGCGTTTGGCCAAGCCTTCCAGCAGCAGGCGGATCGAGGACGGGCCGTCATAGGGGACGGGCGAGAGGTCCTTCGTGAGGAAGCCGAATTTCTCGTGTTCGGTGCCGATGCGCCACTGGCTGGCGGGCTTGGCGCCGCTCTCCAGCCTTTCGACCAATTCGGTCTTGCCCGAGATTCGGGGCGCAGCCTCGTCGATGTCCCGCGTGGGTGTCGTCATGAAAGGCCGCCCGATCCAGTGTGCTGTCCAGATAGGTGGCCGGGGGCGCGAACGCCAGCGGTGTTTCGTCTAATCTGGCTCAAGTGATTGACTGCAAAGCTACAAACTGCCGCCGGGGTGGGTTGGCTAATTCCAGTCGCCCGCAATGGACTGCCACAATGTCAGTGCGGTGACGGCGGCGGTCTCGGCCCGGAGAATCCGGGGACCGAGACCCACGGGAGCAACGAACGGCAGGCTGCGCAGGCGTTTTCGTTCAGCAGGCGAGAAGCCGCCTTCAGGTCCGATGAGGATGGCGGCGGGGCCAGAGCCGCGCGCCGCCACCACGGCGGCCATCGGGAGCGCCCGGCCCGTTTCGCCGCCCCAGGGTTTCTCGCCATCGTCGCCGGCTTCATCCGCAAAATAGAGGGTGCGAGTGGGCTGCCAGCCGGAGAGGACCGAATCGAGGCTGGCCCCTTCGCGGATCGGCGGCACGTCCAGCCGTTCGGTCTGCTCAGCCGCTTCGATGGCGATGCGCTGGAGCCGGTCGGTGCGGACCGTGCCCACTTCGCAGCGGTCGGTGAGGACCGGCAGTATTTCGGCGACGCCAAGTTCGACAGCCTTTTCGACCACGAAGTCTGTGCGGGTCTTCTTGAGCGGCGCGAACAGGAGCCAGAGGTCAGGCGGCGTCTGCTGGGTGCGGGTCTGCGCGATCAGGGACAGGTTTGCGGTGTGCTTGGCGCTGGAGGCGAGCTTCGCGTCGAACTCGCCGTCGCGGCCATTGAACAAGCGGACCGGCGCGCCGGGGCCCAGGCGCATCACGCGCGTGAGATAGTGGGCTTGATCGCCCTCCAGCTGGATATCGCTTCCAGCTTCGAGATCAGCATCCACGAAAAGGCGGGGTGTCGCGCTCATGGCTCTGCGCTATAGCGAGGCCGCGAGGGTTCGCAAGAGCGGGAGAAGCCGGGTTGACCGAACCGGGGGCGACACAGGCTGCACCAGCGGACGCCAACCGCGGCACGTGGGTGAACCGCGCGCCGGCTTTCCTCCAGCCCTATCTGCGCCTGTCGCGCTATGACCGCCCGGCCGGTTTCTGGCTGTTGGGCCTGCCGTGCCTGATCGGGCTGGCTTTCGCACGGCTGGATGCGGTCTTCCAGCCCGGTGATAGCCTGTTGGCGGCGTTGTTCGTGATCGGCGCGGTGGCGATGCGGGGCGCGGGCTGCACCTATAACGACATTCTCGACAAGGACATCGACGCCAAGGTGGAACGCACGGCTTTGCGGCCGCTGCCGTCCGGCGCTGTAACAACCAAGCAGGCGTGGGCGTGGCTGCTGCTGCAATGCCTGGTCGGGCTCGCCGTGCTGCTGGCCCTGCCGCGCTTTGCGCAATACGTGGCGCTGGGGTCGATCCCGATGGTGGCGCTTTATCCGCTGATGAAGCGGATCACCTGGTGGCCGCAGGTGTGGTTGGGGCTGACCTTCAACTGGGGTGTGCTGGTCGCCGCCGCAGCGACACAAGGCGCGGTCACACAGGCAGACATCGTCCTCTACGCCGCTCTGATCTTCTGGACGCTGGGTTATGACACGATCTATGCACTGCAGGACCGCGAGGACGATGCCCTGATCGGCGTGAAGTCGACCGCGCGCCGGTTTGGCGGACAAGTGAAGCCCGCTGTATCGGTGATCTATGCGGTCTGCGCCGTGCTGGCAGGGGTTGCCGGCTGGATGGCGGCAGGCGCTGCGGGAGTGTTCGGCGTCCTGCTGTTTGCCGTGCACCTAGCGCTGCAGGCCGTGCGGCTGGCGCCCGACAATGGCGCGCGGGCGCTGGGTCTGTTTCGGGCCAATCGCGACGCCGGTGTGCTGCTGTTCGCGGGCTGGGCCTTCATAGCGGCGTTTATTTAGCAGATAGTGCGCCCGGGACGACGACGATTCCGGGAGGATTGAATGGCCGGCAAGGCTTCAACTCGAACAATGGCGGCCATCGCGGCAGGCATTGTTGCAGTTCTGATCGGCGCATCGGTCGTATTTGGACTGATGAACAAGGACGCCGCCGACTCCAAACCGGCTGCGCCGAGCGTGATCGGACCCGATACGGTGCAGACAGAGCCTGGCGATCCTGCAGCGCCGGACGCGAAACCGACGCAACTGGCTGGCGACCCGGACGGATCGCAGGTCTTGGCGCCTCAAGGCGAGCCTCAGATCATCCCCGGTATGGGCGGCACATCGCGCCTGACCTTCGACAATGAGGCGCTGAGCTTTGACGCAGCGCTGCCCGCAGGCGCACCGAACGACCCGGTGCTGATCTATCTTCGCAGGGACTCGCAAAGTTATCTCGACCGGCTGAAGACCAACGCCACAGCGGACTACAATCGCCTCAAGCGAGCGGGTGAAAAACCCACGCCATGGGAGGCGCGCGTGAAATGGAGCTACACCGCCAAGGCGGGCGGCGTGGTGAGCCTGGTGGGCGAGGCCAGCGAGTACAACGGCGGCGCGCACCCCGCCCTGCTGTTCGACAGCCACATCGCGCGGGCAGTGACGGGGGAGACGCTCACCCTCAAGGACATGCTGCTGATCAAGCGCTCGCCGTCGCCCGCAATGACGATCGCGATCTGCGAGGCGCTGAAGTCCGCGAAGGCCAGGCGAATCCAGTCAGCCACGATTTTCGACGAGCCCATCGTTTGCGCCGGACCCGACGCCAACGCGAAAGTCGAGTACGCGGTGATCGCCCTCGCCCCGTCCAACCAACTGGATAAGTTCGGCGGGCTCTATGCTTTTTACGCGCCGTACGTCGTGGGTGCGAATTCCGAGGGCGCGTATCGCCTGACGGTGCAACAGGACGTGTTTGCGGAAGACCTGAAGCCTGAATTCAAGGCTCTGTTTGCTGGCGAGGCGCCGGTTCTTGCCGACTGAGTCGGCAGACTGACCCAGCATCGCGCCTAGCCGCGACGCGCCCTGAAGAACGCTTTCAACATTTCAGACGATTGGGCCGCCAGCACGCCAGACGTGACGCTGGGCCGGGAATGGCATGTCGGCTGTGTGAAAAATTTCGTGCCGTTGTCGACCGCGCCGCCCTTTTCGTCGGCCGCACCATAGACGACGCGGCCAATGCGGGCGTGGGAAATGGCCCCGGCGCACATCGCGCACGGCTCCAGCGTTACATAGAGCGTGAGACCCGGAAGCCGGTAATTGCCAATCTTCGCGGCGGCGGCCCGCAGGGCCAGGATTTCGGCGTGGCCGGTGGGGTCGTGCAGGCCGATGGGCTGGTTGTGCGCCTTGGCGACAATCTCTCCGGTGGCGGGATCGACGATCAGCGCGCCGATCGGCGCTTCGCCCGCCTCGGCGGCTGCGGCGGCCAGGTCGAGAGCGCGCTGCATCAGGGTTTCGTCGGTCGTGGCGATCATGCCGCCCCATAGCATTTTGCAGACTGAATCACACTGTTCAGTCAGACGGGGCGTTCCCAAAAGGCGAACATGGGGCTAGAGCCCGGCCATGCGCATTGTCAGCGGACGTTTCAAAGGCCGGGCCATCAAGACGCCCGAAGGCCGCAATACAAGGCCAACGTCTGACCGGACGCGGGAATCCATGTTCAACGTGCTGGCCCACGCCGAATGGGCGCCTTCGCTAGAGGGCGCGCGAGTGATGGACGTCTTCGCGGGCTCGGGCGCGCTGGGATTCGAGGCGATCTCGCGCGGGGCGGTGTTCTGCCTGTTTGTCGAAACCGAGAGTTCGGCGCGCGGCTGTATCCGCGACAATGCCGAGGCGTTCCAGCTGTTCGGGATTACGCGCATCCATCGGCGCTCGGCGGTCGATCTTGGCGCCAAGCCGGCGGGCCTGGGCGCACCCTTCAGCATCGTCTTCATGGACCCGCCTTACGCCTACAATCTCGTGCCGGGCGCGCTGGAGCAACTTATTCGGGGGGCATGGATCACCCCGGACGCGCTGGTGATCGCCGAAACCGGGTCAGACGAGGAAGCACCCGTGACGCCGGGCTGGGATCTGCTGGACGAACGGACTTATGGCGCGGCGCGGGTTTCATTCCTACGGCCCCAGAGCGGCCTTCCGGCAAGCGGCGCCCAAGGCGAGAGTACGTAGCCCAGAAGCAGGACCAGCGTCAGCAGGTCGAAGCCTGAGCTTTCCTGCATGTCGGATGTGCTCCACACCCAAAGCTGAGTCCCGGATGCGGTGTCATCCGGACCCGCAATGAGGAACGCCACGAGATTGTTGGCGACGTGCAGCCCCATGGCGGCCGACAGCCCGCCCGTTCGCCAGATCAGCGCCGTTGCGGTGAGGCCGATCAGCGTGGTCGCGGCGACATAATAGAGGCCGTAGGACAGCTCGTAGTCTGGCGCGTAGTGCCCCATGCCGAACAGGAAAGCAGGCAGCAGGCCCCAGATCAGCGGGTGGCGGAAGCGCGGCGCGAGGTGCTGGACGAGATAGCCGCGGAAGAAAACTTCCTCGCCGCTGGACTGAATGAAGATCAGCGCCGCCAGAGGCGCCGCGGCCATCAGCCAGGCGCCAGTATCCGTTCCCACCCAACGCGGCCCGTTGCCGGTCAGGACCGACAGTAGCGTCGATAGCGCGAGGTATCCGGAGACGATCGCCATGCCGACGCCAAACTCGCGCCAGCGAATGCGGCGTTCCGGCGAGAACAGGGTCGCCAGCTTCTGCCCGCCATCCAGAAGGCGCATCGCCAGCCACACGCCAATCCACAAACCGGCGAAGGTCGAGAGCAGCACCATTGCATGTACGGCGTTCGAACTTGCGACGACGTCGTCAATCAACCCCAGGACATCATCAACTGCGACCTGCCCGGTCAGCACGTTGAAAACGGCGAAGGCCGCGATGACGAGTGCGGTCCACAGCAACCAGACCACAACCACCAGCACGATCCCGAGCAGCAGTCGCCAAAGCTGCGCTTTCGGACGCGCCGGATCGAGCCAAAGCTCGAATGGTGTTCGGGCGCCGGCAGTTTCGGGCGGCGGGTCGATGGCGACGGCGTCAGCGTTGTCCATCAAGGCAGCAGGATCGTTGCGCCGCTGGTCTTGCGGGCTTCCAGAGCGCGATGGGCGTCGGCTGCGTCCTTGAGGGCGAAACGCTGGCGCACATCCGCGCGCACAGCGCCCGAGCGCACGGCGCCCCAGAGGGCGGCGGCGCCGCGCTCCAGATCGGCGCGCTTGTGGGTGAAATGGAACAGACCCGGTCGCGTCATGACCAGCGAGCCGCCCTGGTTGAGGCGCGCTGGCGGGATCGGATCGACCGGCCCCGAAGCATTGCCGAATGTGATGTACCAGCCGCGCGGCGCGAGGGATTTGAGGCTGGCGTCCGCCGATGACTTGCCGACGCTGTCAAAGGAGACCGAGACTCCCTTCCCGCCGTTGAGTTCCTTCACGCGCGCCGGAACGTCCTCAGTGGCAAGGATGACTTCATCGCAACCGTAGGATCTGGCGAGATCGGCTTTGGCGTCCGTTGAGACCACGCCAAGAACGCGTGCACCCATTGCATTGGCCCACGGCACAAGGATGGAGCCGACACCGCCAGCTGCGGCCCAGACGAGTATGGTTTCGCCCGGCTCGACACGACGGATCTCGAACAGCAGCATCCAGGCGGTGAGCCCCTTGAGGAAGACGGCTGCGGCGTCCTCGTCCTTCACGCCGTTCGGGATCTTCACGACGCGATCGGCCGGGTAGTTGCGAAGGACAGCGTACGATCCCTGTCCGCCATTGTAGACGACACGGTCGCCGGGTTTCACGTGCTCGACGCCCTCGCCCACCTGTTCGACCACACCCGCGCCTTCAGCGCCCAGCCCGGCGGGCATCTGGGGCGACGGGTAAAGGCCGGTGCGGGTGTAGACGTCGATGAAGTTGAGACCGATGGCCGTGTGGCGCAGCTGAACGTGGCCAGGCGGCGGGGCCGGGATATCAACCGTCTCGAAGACCATTTCCTCCGGCCCGCCATGCTTGTGGATACGGACGACTTGAGTTGTGGACATGGGCAGCTCCCGGTTGCCGACGCTGGGCGGACTCATGTCTAACTCGCCTCGTGGACATGTTCGAGATCATCTGTGGCGTCGATGAGGCTGGCCGGGGCCCATGGGCCGGGCCGGTTTGCGCCGGCGCCGTGATTCTCGACCCGCAACGGCCGATTCCAGGCCTCGCCGACTCCAAGAAACTCTCCGAAGCACGGAGGGACACGCTGGCCATCGAAATCAAAGCCCACGCGGCAGCCTGGGCCATTGGCTGGGCCAGCGTCGAAGAGATCGACCGGCTGAACATCCGGCAGGCCAACTTCCTCGCCATGTCGCGGGCAGTCAGCGGGCTGGCGAAACGGCCGACACTGGCGCTGGTGGACGGCAAGGATCCGCCGCCACTCGGCTGCAGGGTGACGTGCATCATCGGCGGCGACGCGCTGGAGCCTGCCATCTCCGCCGCTTCCATCCTCGCCAAGACGGCGCGCGATGCGGTGATGCTGGAGCTGGAGCTGGCGCACCCCGGCTATGGCTTCGGCAAGCACAAGGGCTATGGCGTACCGGTGCACATGGAAGCTTTGCAGCGTCTCGGCCCCTGTCCGGCGCATCGCATGAGTTTCCGGCCCGTGCGCGAAGCCGTGAAGGCAGCCTAACGCCTGCCGAACAGGCGCTCGATGTCCGACAGCTTCAGTTCGACGTAGGTCGGGCGGCCGTGGTTGCACTGGCCGGAATGGGGCGTGGCTTCCATCTGACGCAGCAGGGCGTTCATCTCGTCGCCCGTGAGCCTGCGGCCAGCGCGGACAGAGCCACGACAGGCCATGTTGCCCATGACTTCTTCAAGCCGCTCCTTCAGCGACAATCCGGCTTCGTATTCAGCGAAGTCGTCAGCCAGATCGCGGATCAGACCCTTGGCGTCCATCGGGCCGAACAGTGCCGGCGTCGCGCGGACCGCGATGGCGCCGCGCCCGAAGGGTTCGATCTCAAGGCCCAGCTCCAGCAACTCTTCGGCGCGAGCGATAACACGTTCAGCCTCTTCATCCGATAGCTCGACAATCTCGGGGATCAGCAGCGCCTGACGGCGAACACCGGCCTGCGCCATCTCGCCCTTCATGCGTTCGTAGACGAGACGTTCGTGCGCTGCATGCTGATCGACGATCACAACGCCATCGGCGGTCTGCGCGATGATATAGGTCTCGTGCACCTGTGCGCGGGCGACGCCGAGCGGCGGCACGCTGCCCGCGACGGGCGGCGGTGGTTCGGGTTCGATGCGGCCGCTGGCAGGCGCGCCATAGGTCTCGAAGGGTGTTTCCGTGCGCTCATACATGGCGGGTGCATAAGGTTCGCTCGGCATCAGAGGGCGCGCCGGCGCCCAGGAGGCGCCCTGCCCGGACGTCCACGGCAACGACGCGGCCGGTGAGTTGCCGGGACGCGCAGCGCCCAAGGCTGCGCCCGCTACTGTAGTGCTGGAACGATGGCCCGCAGCCGCAAGTGAATGCCGCAGCGCGCCGATCATCAGGCCGCGCACCATGGCGGAATCACGGAACCGGACTTCCGTCTTGGCGGGGTGGACGTTGACGTCGACCTGTTCGGGATCAAGCTCGACGAACAGCACGGCCATGGGGTGGCGGTCGCGCGCGAGGAAATCCTGATAGGCGGCGCGGATCACGCCAGTCAGCAGGCGATCCTTCACCGGACGGCCGTTGACGAACAGATACTGGTGCTGCGCGCTGCCGCGATTGAAGGTGGGAAGGCCGGCGAAACCCGACACGCGAATGCCTTCACGCTCGGCATCGATGGCGATGGCGTTCTCGCGGAACTCCTTGCCGAGCACGGCGCCGAGACGCTTCAGGCGTGCTTCATCCGGTGTTCCGGATTCCGCGCCAAGGCGGATGACGTTGCGATCTTCACTCTCGAGATGGAAACCGACATCCGGCCGGGCCAGTGCGAGGCGGCGGACTGTATCGGCGATGGCCTGCGATTCAGACCGCTCGGACTTCATGAACTTCAGGCGCGCGGGCGTGGCGAAGAACAGGTCGTGGACGTCGACACGGGTGCCAGTGGGCGACAGACCGCTCCACGCGGCGGGGCGGGCGCCATCAGTGCGTCCGGCGTCGAGCGCGATCTCAAAAGCGGCGTCTGCCCCCTGTGCGCGCGACAGGATCGCCATGCGCGAGACGGATCCGATCGAGGGCAGCGCCTCACCCCGGAATCCCATGGTGCGGATGTTCAGCAGGTCGACCCGACCGTCGTCGTCTGCTGTCAGTTTCGACGTCGCGTGACGCTCCACGGCGATGGCGAGCTCTTCTGGCGACATGCCGAAGCCATCGTCCTCGACCACAAGGCGTTGCAGTCCGCCCCGCTCGATCCGGACGCGGATGGACTGTGCGCCTGCATCCAGCGCGTTTTCGATCAGCTCCTTGGCGGCGGCGGCGGGACGCTCGACCACCTCGCCTGCCGCAATGCGGTTCACCGCATCTGGCGGCAAACGCCGGATGCGGCCCTGTACGGGCGAGGAGGAGCTTGAGTCGGCCATGGATGCGACTTTAGCCGGTCGCGGGCCGTTTGGCTTGGCTCCAGGCCGATGAAAGCGGTGGATTCACTGCCGTCAGTGAGCCCTTGTTTTTGCGCCTATTTCGGTTGACCGACGAGTACGAAAGTAAACGCCTCAGGCTTCATGTAGGTCGCCGCCACACGCTTGAGGTCATCCAGCGTGACGGCGTTGATGTATCCGTTGCGCTTGGACACATAGTCGAGACCCAGTCCATCCTGCCGCACAGCCATGAGGTTGCGCGCGATCTTGGAATTGGTATCGAAATTCAGCGGATAGGCGCCCGTGAGATAAGCCTTGGCGTCGTTCAGCTCCGCTTCGGTCGGGCCCTCCGCGCCAAGCCTCGCGATATGTTCCTTCACCAGCTTCACGACTTCCCGCGCCGTTTCGTTCTTCGTGGAGGCGTCTCCGTTCCAGCGCCACAGGTGCGTCTGCAGGCTCTGGAATGTGCTGATGCCGTAGGTGAGGCCCTTCTTCTCCCGGATGTCGTCCATCAGGCGCGATGAAAAACCGCCGCCGCCGAGGATGTAGTTGAGCACGTAAGCGGCATAAAAATCCGGGTCGTCCCGCTTGATGCCGGGGCCAGAAAATTCGACCAGCGTTTGCGGGATAGGAAAGTCGATCACGACCGGCTCGGCCGGCGCCGGCCTTGCCTCAACATCGGCCACCGGCGGCAGCGCGGAGGTGGCCGGGAGCGAGCCAAACATCTCGTCCAGCTTGGGCTTCAATTCTTCGGCCGAGATATCGCCAACGACCGTCACCAGAAGACGATCTTTCGTCATGAGCGCCGCCTTCAGCGCGATGATGTCGTCCCGTGTAACCGAACCAGCCGTCTCCGCTGTTGCGATCCGGCCATAGGGATGCCCCGGCAAAACCTGCGCATTCATCGCACGCGCGGCGAGTGTGCCGGGATCGGTTTCAGCCTCCTGCAGTGAGACCGCCAGCTCCCGCTTGGCTCGCTCCAGAGGTTCGGCATCGAACCGGGGCTGCGAGAGAGCCAGGCGCGCCATGTCAAAAGCTTCGTCGCTGGTTTCCTTCAGCGTGCTCAGCGCGCATCCGCTCCAGTCAACGGAGACGCTGCAGCCAAAAGACATGTTGAGGTCTTCCATACGCGCGCCATAGGCCTGCGTATCGAGCTCGCCCGCACCCTCGTTCATCATGTAGCCGAGCAGCCAGGCGCCGCCGAGCTTGGCCTCGGGCTCCGTCTCGGCGCCGCCCTTCCATGACATTTCCATGGCGATGATTGGCACAAAGGATTCCTGCACCAGCCACGCGGTGACGCCGCCGGGCGAGGTGACCACCTGGATGTCGGCGAGTGCGGACGTGTCTTTGGCCGCCTCGACAACTGCCGGAGCCGGCTTCGAGCAGGCCCCCAGCGCAGCAAGCGCAATCAACGCAAATGCCGGACGCATCATTCCTTCCCCGGCATCAGTGTGGCGTCGATGTAGTTCTGGCCCTTGAGATACTTGTTGAGCGCGGTTTTCACCTGCTCGGCCGTGACAGCGCGGATGCGGTCGTCCCAGCCTTCGATCTGCTCGACGGTTTCTCCGACGACCAGCTGGCCGCCATACCAGTTGGCCATGGCGACCTGGCTGTCTCGCGCGAAGGTGGTGGAAGCGGCGATCATGCGCTTGGCGCGTTCGAGTTCCTGAGCCGTGGGGCCTTCTGCAAGGTATTTGTCGACGATGACCTGCGAGGCCTTGCGCAACATGTCGACCGACTTGCCCGGACTGGGCGAAGCGCTGATAGCGATCAGGCCACGGGCCGCCATCTCATAACTGTACGCAGAGGCCGAAACGGCAATGCCCTGCTTCTCCACCAGCTCGCGGTAGAAACGGCTGGTGCGGCCGCCGCCCAGAATTTCGAGACCGACCTGCAGCGCTTCGGAATCCGGATCGCCGCTCGCTATGCTGAGCCAGTAGCGCGTCCAGTCCGGCTGGCGCACCTTGGGATCGCTGTGAACGATGGTCACCGACTTCGCCAACGGTTTCACGGCGGGCCAGACCCGTTTATGCAGATCCCCCCGCGCGGCGATCTTGCCGTAGATCTGCTCGGCCAGCGGCTTCAGCTCGGCAGCCGTGATATCGCCGGCAACCACCAGAATGGCGTGTTCCGGGCCGTACCATTCCTTGTACCAGTTGGCGGCGTCATCGCGCGACAGCTTCGCCACCTCGTCCATGTGGCCGATCACAGGTATTGCATAGGGATGGCCGGCGTAGGCGACTGCGAAGACCTTTTCCGACAGGATGGAGCCGGGGTCGCTGTCCACATTCTGACGGCGTTCCTCCTTTACCACGTCTCGCTCGGAGGTTACTTCCTTCTCGTCCAGACGGAGGTCGGTCATACGGTCCGCTTCCATCCGCATCATCTGCGGCAGGCGGTCCTTGGAGACGCGAAAATAGTAGTTCGTGTAATCGTAGGACGTGCTGGCGTTGTCCTGTCCGCCATTGCGCGCGACGATCTTCGAATAGTCGCCTGCGGCGATCTCATCGGTCGCCTTGAACATCAGATGTTCGAGGAAGTGCGCAAGGCCGGACTTGCCGGCCACCTCATCGGCGGAGCCGACCTTGTACCAGATCATGTGCGTGACGACGGGGGCTCGGTGATCAGGCAGCACCACGGCGGTCAGGCCGTTGGAGAGAGAGAAAGTTTCCGGACGCCACGCGTCAGGATTTACGGGCGACTGAGCCCAGGCTGAAAGACCAATCGCGGCCATTGCGCCGAGCAAAGCAAGACGCACTGTCACGCGGCGCACCGGAGCGCCCTGCACTCTCAGAGGCCGGGAAGCTTGCCGGTCCGCTTGCGCTTGATCAGCACCTGCTTGTTCGCCGTGACGTCAGCGAGCGCGGCTTCCTGCGCCTTGATGCGTTCAGCTTCAACCGAGGCATCGACAACCTGATCCGTCGCGCCGTCCTTCTTGCCGAAGGACAGGATCATGTCGGCGAAGTTGCGGTTCTTGCGGACGATCTGCGAGGAATCGTAATCAACCTCGGCGCGGACGGTGCGGTCGACCGCATCGCCGCCGGCCTGTTTCACGAACAGCTTTTCGCCTTCGGTCGCTTCCTTGCCGAAATCGGAGCCGAAGACGGCGACACGGGCCTGGGCGTCCGGCTGGAGTTCCTGCGGGCGGGCTTCACCCGGCGCAGGGGGCCGGAGGTTGTAGTCGGGTGGCACCGTCAGCGGAGCCTTGCGGACGACCCGGAACTCGTCCGGCGTGCGGGGGCCGGTCGAGCAAGCCGTGGCGGCCGAGGCTGCAGCGGCGATCAGGGCGATGGTCTGGAAACGCTTCACGCGGATACTCCTTCGGGCGTTGTCCCCGGAATCTGAATTCTATCCTTAGCCTGCCGGTTTGCGGCCTGCCAGCACTTGATCCAGCAGCAGGGCCGCAGCCCCGACGCTTATAGCCGCATCCGCGACATTGAAAATCCACGGAAAATACAGGCCGGAGAAGTCTAGAAAGTCCACAACCGCCCCAAAACGGGCGCGATCGACAAGATTCCCGATGGCCCCGCCAATCACAAGCGACAGCGCCAGGGCCGTCATCCACCGCTCGGCCCGCATCAACCAGACGGCGAATCCGATCGAAATGGCGCTCGTCAGGCCAAAAAGCACCCAGCGGGCCAGCCCCTCGGCCTGCAGGGCGCCAAAGCTGACCCCCCGGTTCCAGGTCATGGTGAAGTCGAAGACCGAGGACATCTCGATACGTCCGCACTCGGCGTTGCTTGGCAGGCAACCGAGCGCGTTGAAGGTTGGCGTACCGAGGATCATCATCTTGCTCAGCTGGTCGAGCGCGATGATCGCAATAGCCAGCGGGAAGCCCCAACGCCACATGCGCGTGATCTTGTCTCGCGGCAGCACGTTCAACGACGCAACCATCAGGAATTCCTCACCAAACCACGATACTCACGCACGGCCGCAGCATCCCGTGGCGTGATATCCGGGAACTCCGGGTCAGCCGTCGCGGGATCGAAGTATTTCCACGAGCGGGCGCATTTCACGCCCGGCGCGCGAGCGCTGGTTACCGAAGCGGCTGAACCCTCGGGCGCCGCGCCGGCACTTAGCGTCGCAAACGATGTAATGCAGATCTCCGAAACGTCCTCGCCTGCGAACGCCTTGAAGTCATCGGCATCCGGGATCAGCACGTCGACGGCGGCCTCAAGCGACGAACCGATACGCTTCTCGCGACGCTCGATCTCCAGGGCGGCAGTCACGGCGCCGCGAACCTTGAATATCCGCTCCCAGCGCTGGGCGTGCTGCGCATCCAGCCACCCTTCCGGCGTAACCGGGAATTGCTGGAGGTGAACCGAACCCTTGCCGGGGTGGCGGTATTCCCACGCCTCTTCGCAGGTGAACACCATCGTCGGCGCAAACCAGATCGCGAGGCGCGTAAACACCTCGTCCATCACTGTGCGGCAGGCCCGGCGCCTGCGATCCGACGGCGCATCGCAATAGAGGCTGTCTTTGCGAATATCGAAATAGATGGCCGACAGGTCGACGTTGCAGAAATTCACCAGCGCATGGAACGCCGTCTTGAAGTCATAGGCGTCAGTGGACTTGCGGACCAATGCATCGAGTTCGGCGAGGCGGTGCAACACCCACCTCTCCAGGCCGGGCATCTGATCATAAGGCACGCGCTCCGCGTCGGTGAAGCCGTCGAGCGCGCCGAGCAGGTAGCGCATCGTGTTGCGCAGCTTGCGGTAGATGTCGCTGTTGGCCGTAAACAGGTTCCAGCCAAAGCTTGGATCGTCCGCATAGTCGGACGACGCCACCCAGATGCGCAGGATATCCGCGCCGAACTTCTCGCAGACGTCCATCGGCGAAATAACGTTGCCGAGCGACTTCGACATCTTCTCGCCGTCCTCGGCCTGCACGAAGCCGTGGGTGACGATGCCGTCATAGGGCGCGCGGCCCCGTGTGGCGCAGCTTTCCAGCAGCGACGACTGGAACCAGCCGCGATGCTGGTCGGACCCTTCAAGATAGATATCCGCAGGCCATTTCTTGCCGCGATCTTCCAGCGTGAAGGCGTGCGTCGTGCCGCTATCAAACCACACGTCGAGGATGTCGTTGACCTTCTCGTACTGCGCCGCATCGTGGCTGCCGAGGAAGGTTGCGGCATCCGCCGAGAACCAGGCATCCGCCCCGCCCTGCTGGACGGCGGCGACGATGCGGGCGTTCACGGCAGGATCGTCGAGGATCTCACCCGTCTCGCGATGAACGAACAGCGTCAGCGGCACGCCCCAGGCGCGCTGGCGCGAGATCAACCAATCGGGCCGGTCCTCGACCATCGACTGGATGCGCTGGCGCCCACGCTCGGGCGTGAAGGTGGTGGCGGCGATAGCGTCGAGGCAACGCTCGCGCAGTGTGCGGCCATCATCCAGCTTGCGATCCATCGCGATGAACCATTGCGGCGTCGCGCGGCGGATGACGGGCGCTTTCGAGCGCCATGAGTGCGCGTCGCGCAGCGTGGTGACGCCCCGCGCCAGCAGCGCGCCGGTTTCGATCAGCTTGTCGACCACAGCCTTGTTGGCCGGGCCATCCTCGCCACGCTTTTTGCCCTCGAGACGGATGATCTCGAGCCCTTCAAAGCCTGGGCATTCGGACGTGTAGCGGCCGAACTCGTCGATGGTGTTGGGGATGCTGGCGTCGATGCCGCGTGCGGTCAGCTGTTTCGCGTTGTTCGACCACACCATGTAGTCGTCATCGCCGTGACCCGGCGCGGTGTGGACAAAGCCCGTACCGGTGTCGTCAGAGACGTGATCGCCAGCCAGCAGCGGCACGTTGAATGTGTAACCCAGCGCGCTCAGCGGGTGGCCAAGCGTCATCGACTGCAACTGCGCCGCGCTGACATCACCAATTCTGTTCAACCCCCGAGCATTTGCCTTGTCGCCAACCGCAGCAGCGAGCTTGTCAGCAATGATCAGCTTTTCGCCTATCTTTGCCCAAGGCGAGAAGCCCAACTCCTCGGCGGCACGCATCTCAGCGACTTCATACAGCCCGTAACTGATCTCTGGATTGAAGCTCACTGCACGGTTGGCGGGGATCGTCCACGGCGTGGTCGTCCAGATCACCACGCTCGCTGCAGCGAGCATGCTGTCGTCGACGCCAGATGAGATCCGATTGTACTGTATTAGCGCGCGCACCGGAAACTTCACCCAGATGGTTGTCGCCTTGCGGTCGGCGTATTCGATTTCGGCTTCGGCCAGCGCAGTCTGCTCCACCGGCGACCACATCACGGGTTTGCGGCCGCGGATCAGCTGGCCGGTCATTGCGACTTTCAGGAACTCCTTCACCGTCGCGGCTTCCGACGTGTAGGCCATCGTCAGATATGGATTGTCCCAGTCGCCAACAACGCCGAGACGCTTGAACTCCGTGCGCTGCACGTCGATCCACTTCTGGGCGTAGGCGCGGCACGCCTGGCGGAACTCAGCCGCAGGCACGTCGCGCTTCTGCTTGTTGTTGGCGCGGTAATCCTCCTCGACCTTCCATTCGATGGGCAGGCCGTGGCAGTCCCAGCCCGGGATGTAGTCAGCGTCGAAGCCGGTCATCTGGCGCGAGCGGACGACAACATCCTTGAGGATCTTGTTCATCGCCGTGCCGATGTGGATGTGACCGTTCGCATAGGGCGGGCCATCGTGGAGCATGAACTCCGGCCGGCCTTTGGAATCCTTGCGAAGCTGCTCGTACAGCTTGCCGTCTTCCCAGGCTTTCAGTCGGGCGGGTTCCTGCTGCGGCAGACCGCCCCGCATGGGGAACTCGGTCTTCGGCAGGAACAGCGTGTCCTTGTAGAGATTGGCGGACTCGGACGTGTCTTTGGTCATGTTGGGTTTTCTGGGCGTCGTGAGTTGGGATCAGGGGCGGATACGACTTCCCGGCGGAGGCGCCTATATCGCGCGCGCCGGGCCCATAATTCGAATGATCGCCTGCCGAGTCATGGCCCCGCTGATAGCAGCGCCCGGGCGATCGCGCAAAGGGGCAAGAACGGGCCAGAACAGCCCGGCTGGATCGCCTCTAGAGCGAAGGGGGCCTCAGGCCGGACAGGACTGCCCGGGCCGCGGCCGCGTCCTTGTTCATCTGCTCGACCAGCGCCGCGAGACCTTCGAACCGGATTTCCGGCCGCAGGAAGCTGGCGAAGGCTGTGTGCACGCGGCGGCCGTAGAGATCGCCTTCAAAATCGAAAAGCACGACTTCCAGCAATGCATCGCGCAAACCGGTGGTCGGCGTGCGGCCAAAGCTGGCGACGCCGGCGCGCCACTCGGCCTCGTCGTCCAGACGCGCCCAGATGGCATAGACGCCATGCGCCGGGTGGACGATCTCGCCGAGTTGCATGTTGGCGGTCGGGAAGCCCAGCGTGCGGCCGCGCTTCTCGCCATGCTCGACCAGCGCATCGACGATCCACCAACCGCCAAGGCTGGTCGCAGCCGCCGCAACGTCGCCGCTCTCGATCTGCTCGCGGATGCGGGTTGAGGAGACTTTTTCGCCATCGCTGGCGACTTTCTGAACGATGATGGTCTCGAAGCCGAACTCATCGCCGAGCCGCTGCAGCCCTTCTGCATCGCCCGTGCGACCCATGCCGAAACGGAAATCGAAGCCGACGCTGACAGCGCGCGCGCCAAGCAGATCGCGCAGGACGCGCGCTGCGAACTGACGGTCCGTCATCGCCGCCATCTCGGCGTCAAACCGCAGCAAGTAGCAGGAAACAACATCCAACGCCGCAAGCGCCAGCTCGCGCCGGCGCGGCGTCATCAAGCGGAATGGCGGCGCAGCGGGCTGGAAATAGCGCCGTGGCGGCGGCTCGAACGTTGCGACGCCTAAAGGCGCTCCGAGGCGCATGGCCGCCGCACGCGCGTGCTCGATGACAGCGCGGTGGCCAGCATGCAGCCCATCGAAATTGCCAAGCGCAACGGACGCGCCGCGGACGCTGGCAAGACCGGGTTCGGAGGCGAACTGGGTCAGCATCCGGCGTTCAGGTCAGTCCGGCTTGCCGCTGGGCACCATCACCTTGGCTTCGCCCTTGGTCACGATCTTGCCGTTGACTTCCGCCTTGAAGGTCAGCGTCACGCGATAACCGCGCTCCACCAGCTCGCTGACTTCCGCCGTTGTCGTGACCGTATCGCCGATGCGGACCGGCCGGACGAAACGAAGGTTGAGGTCGGTGAACACCGCGCCTGGGCCAGGCAGGTCATTGCCCAGAACGGCCGAGATGTAGGAAGCGGTTAGCGCGCCATGGGCGATGCGGCCGCCAAACTGCGTCGTCTTGGCGTACTCTTCGTCCATGTGCAGCGGATTGTAATCTCCGGAAACACGCGCGAAATCGATCACGTCCTGCTCGGTAACCGTGTTGCTGATCGACACGGTCATCCCGATTGCCAGGTCCGCGAAGGTCTTTCCCTTCGTCATAGGTCGTCCTTTCGTCGCGCGTGTAGCGTTGTCCCACGCCATTGCGCGAGACGATTAAGACAATCGCGGGCTTTCTTCATCCTTTATTTGGGCGTCATCCGTATAACCCGGACTGCACCTTCATCGCGACCAGGAGTTCCGCGAAATGGCCGTCGATCTCTCCATGCCCGTTCTTGTTGTCGATGACTACAAGACGATGATCCGTATCGTCCGTAACCTCTTGACACAATTAGGTTTCCGCAACATCGAGGAAGCCACTGACGGCAAGTCGGCCCTCGACAAGATGCGCACTGCCAAGTTCGGCCTGGTGATCTCCGACTGGAACATGGAGCCCATGACCGGCTTCGAACTTCTGAAGGAAGTCCGGGCCGACCCCAACCTGAAAGCGACGCCCTTCATTATGGTTACGGCCGAATCGAAGACGGAGAACGTCATCGCGGCGAAACAGGCGGGCGTGAACAATTACATCGTGAAACCGTTCAATGCCCAGACCTTGAAGGGCAAGCTGACCGCTGTCCTCGGCGAATTCTGATCCTTCCCCGCAACGCCATTCAGGAGCCCGCCATGCCGGCACATGAAGCAGCGGCCAAGGTCCGCAGCGCAATTGAAGTCTTGAAACAGGGCAACGTCCGCGGGCGCCCGCTGGTCGAAGTGCTGGATCTCTCTCACCAGATGGCCGACGCAATGAACGCGTTCTTTGGTTCACTGGACAAGTCGATCATCAGCGAATTCCAGTACATCGCGCAGTTCATCCAGAAGGCGCGCGACGAGATTTCGGATCTGCAGCCCAACGAGATCCGCCAGGAACGCATTCCCGGCGCCTCCATCGAGCTCGACGCGGTCGTCCGCGACACCGAGCGGGCCACCGAAACCATCATGACAGAGGCGGAAGCTGTACTGTCGAAAGACTTCACCGATCCGAATGCCTACAAGGCAGAAGTCGATGAGGCGATGATGCGGATCATCGAAGCTTGCGCCTTCCAGGACCT
>Ga0075163_10000627_pt1 | contig 45887 bp, 37 predicted proteins | sample JI1023141ADNA_FD_71478 | JGI IMG/M metagenome (GOLD analysis project Ga0075163, IMG submission 71478) | Wastewater effluent complex algal communities from Wisconsin, to seasonally profile nutrient transformation and Carbon sequestration -... | ecosystem: Engineered > WWTP > Effluent > Algae...
GGAGTATCTTTGGGTGTGCAGCGAGTAATTTTCATATTAGCCGCATAATCAGGAATTTTGGAAGAAACCTTCCATCTAGACTTCATAACGTCTTTATATAGATTACCGGCACTTTTATCCGACGCGCCTAACGCAACCACTTCAAAGTATTCATGACCTTCTAATAACTGAATAAATCTTTGTCCTACTGAGCCAGTTGCTCCAAGAACTCCAACCTTAACTTTACCCATTTTTTACCACCTTAGTGATAGATTTTTTTAAATGGCTAAACAATAAAGCAATAATTTTTTTATGAGACTTTCTTAATCGACCTCTTCCTGGTCTTCAATGACTTCTTCCTTTTCTTTTTCTTTTTCCTTCTCTCGTTTAATTGGAGCCGGGGCAAGACCGGAATAAATCCTTTGAAATCGCCTTTGGAATGCGATAGGTGTATGACCGCTTTTATATCCACGGCTGAATAAAACAGGTCTGGGTAAGAATGTTGCGAGCGTCGCGCATTCTCGAATATTAAGTCTTGAAGCATCTTTTTTGAAATAATAATTGGAAGCAGCTTGAAGTCCATAAACTCGCGGACCAAATTCTACTACATTCAAATACCAGGTGAGTTGTTGATCCTTTGAAAAAAGTAAATTAAATAAAATGGCACCAAGAGCCTCTCTTATTTTTCGGATATAAGTTTTCTTTCGATTTAGAAAAGCATTCTTAATGAACTGTTGACTGATAGTGCTTGCTCCAGAAATGATTCTTCCCTGCTTACGATTGTATTCAAAACTAGAACGAATGCTTTCAATGGAAATTCCACTGTGGTTATAAAAATCACTATCTTCCGCAATCACTATAGCCTTTTTACAAGCCTGCGGAATTCTATCTGAACTTACCCACTCTCCTCCAATGTATTGAATGAGTGGACCTGTGATGCGAGTATATCTTTCTTTTCCTGTTTCATCGTATGGGAAATAAATAAGCACACCCGTATATAGAACTGGAACCCATGGAATAAAAAGTAAAAAAAGAAATAGTAAAATGTATAAAAACCTTTTATTCCAAAAAAGTTTTTTCAGCATCAAGAGGTAAATACTTGTATGCCCCGAATTAGATTCAACATGAACAGGGGATGATTTTTGCCTCTTAATTTTAATTTGCTTTTTTGGAAATTTTTGCAACGGCGTCCCCGTATTCAGAATTCATCTTAACCATTCCAGGATAAGTAAAATGATGAAAATCACTAAAGTCTTGCATCTTTAATTTTCTTCTAAAATCTTCAAAGTAAATTTCATCTTTTGAAATTAGATTCTGTAAATAAAAAATATATTCTTGATACCAATTGGATTTTTCATACCAATTTAAAGAAAGAGGATTTTCTGGATTATTAATAAGTAAGACTGGAATTTTTTTTTCTTTCATTGACTCTGTAAACTTCTTTAAGTATTGCAAATGAATTCCCGGACGAAATTTTTCTTTTGTTAAACGCTCCTTTGCATCTTTTAAAGCATGTATATACCTAATCCCGGGACGATTTTCAAAGTCAGAAAGTAACCTATAATTAAAATATTCGGTGTATTCTGAATCACTCATAGTAAGATACCGAATATCTTCTGTCCTTTCTTCCCTAAAATATTGCATATTGGATAATGGTTTTTCAAGTCCAAACGTTTGCTGCAAACGAACGCCCATTTCATCCCTAGAATGATCAAAGCGATCTTCCTTTGCCAAATAAGGTTGCCAAGTTGCCGAAAGTTTGGCAGTTAGGAAAGTTTTTTCACCTTTAAACTTTTCATTTAACTTGACTTTCTTCCAGCCGACTTCCTTTAAAACGATTGTATCTGATTTATCTTCAGAAGAAAGCTCAATGGAAAGCGGACCTTTCTCTAAAATTTCCGGGACTATCTGAATCCAAAATCCTTTTTCAAACATATAAGGCATTGGTAAAAATGAAAATTGCTTTCCCGTCCATCCAAGAGAATTAATTCTCTCTGGAATTTGAACTCCGCCATATCCATGGTAACTTGTATTTCTGCCAAATCGATGATTGTATAAATTGCGTAGATTTTGTGAATATATTTCTCGGTAACGATAAAACAAAAAAAGATAGGAAGAATAGTAAGTAGCAATTTTTTCAATAGGAAGAATTTTATAAAACTCCAGAGCTGCTTTTTCTGGAAATGTAAATTTGGATTGAGGAGCATCCCCAAAATTCAATGCATCTAGCAAAAGAATTTTATCATCAGCTGCCTCATTGGTTCCATTTGGATTGATTACATAAGCTCGATGTAATCTTAAATCAATAAAGTTTAAAGGAAAAAGAACAAGATCTGGTTTTAAATTTTCAATATCTTCGCGAACTAGATAGGCATCGAGCGGAGTCATTCCTGCATAAGACAAATATTCCACATCAAATTCAGTTTGGATTTTTTCTTTTAAATGTAGTTTTAATAAATCTCTATCTAGGGAATAGTAGGCGATGCTACTTCCTATGATTAAAATCCTTGGTTTGCGTTTAGGAACTCTTTCGATTCTTTTCTTTTCATAAATGAAATTAAAAAAATGATTTGTTCCCCAAGGAGACTCGTTGGGTAAACGCCAAATTACGAACCCAAAAAAGAATTGATCTAAACAAAACAATGTTACCAAAAAGAACAGTATGTATTGTAAATTTTTACTCAAATCTTTTCCCCGCGCTCTTTAAGGCGATGCATTCCTAGAACTAAATCCAAAAATCTCTGTCTCTTTTTGCCCTTATCGCAACCACTTTCTTAAAAGACAAAATAAATAAAGGGTTTTAATTCACCACTATATAATACAGCCAAAATTGACAAAAACGCATAAACAGGAAATTGCCAGAAACTGCCTTCTGTTTCGAAAAGTTTATGAATTTTATTCGGATAGAAATAACCAAATAAGTGAGCAAGAATTACAGTAAAACTTATTGTATAAAATTGCAATTCCATTGTGTAATTTGGAGAAATTCCAATCTGGAGATTTAAAATAGAGCGAAAAATCGCAACAGCAATATCAATATTTGCGGAACGAAAAAATACCCAAAAGCATGTTACTAGACAAAAGGTAAATATGATATATAAAGCCTTACTTGCTTTCTTAACAAAAGGTCGGACATCCGAAATATGGGAATTATTTTTAAATCTTGTAATTATATAGCGCTCAAAGCCCAAATAAAGACCATGCAATCCTCCCCAAATAACAAAATTCCAACTTGCTCCATGCCAGAGTCCACCAAGTAGCATAGTTAGAAATAGATTACGGTAAGTGAAAATTTCTCCGAATCGGTTGCCCCCTAATGGAATATACAAATAAGATCTGAGCCAGGTAGACAAAGAAATATGCCATCGCCGCCAGAAGTCAGTTAGACTTGAAGCTAAATAGGGCAAATTAAAATTTTCCGGTAAATGAAAACCAAAGAGTAAGGCAACTCCGCGCGCGATATCTGTATACCCGCTAAAATCTCCGTATATTTGAATGGAGTAAGAAATCATTCCCATTAAGACAAAAGTCCAGGAAAGAGTCTCAATTTGGCCTTTCGAAGAAAAGACATAATCACTTACGACAGATATATTGTCTGCAAGAACAGACTTTTTTATAAAACCCAAAAGTATAAAATAAAAAGCCTGGTTTAAGTTTATTTCTCTGAATTTTCTCTTATATGCATCATGAATTTGAGGCAAAAATTCAAAGGCTACAACTATGGGACCGGCAACAAGCTGGGGAAAGAATGCCAGATAAAGGGCATATCGTAAAAAGCTTTTTTCAGCAGGCAAGATCCGACGATACACATCAATTGTATAGCTAAGAGATTGAAAAGTATAAAAAGAAATCCCGGCCGGAAGGAGAATATTCCAAGTAGGTCTAGAAAATGTAATTCCTAAGACACTGCTAGCCAGGGAAAAGTTTTCGAATATAAAAAAGAAATATTTATAAAAGCCCAAAATTGATAAGTTAAGAAAAACTGAAATAAAAAGAAGGAATCTTCTAGCTCTTAATGCTTCTGTTGCGTGGATTTTTTTTCCAATGGAAAAATCTAGAATTGAGGTAAAAAGCAAAAGACCAAGAAATTTATAATTCCAACTAGCATAAAAGAAATAACTTCCAGCCAATAAAAGAAATACAAGAGAATCCTTTTCCGCCGAAAAAAGGTTGCATTTGCTCTGATCTTTAGCTCTAAAATTATCTTTTGGGGAGAATAGCTTATTAAAAATTTCTATGACAATTGGATAAACCGCCCATCGGAGAAAAAGAAAGACTAGAAAGAAAAATAAAAACTCGGCCGAAGTAAAGTTCATGAACAAAAAGAGGTGCTTATTTTTAATTGCATAAAATTAAGCAGCTACATACCCAATATTAAACGGAAAATTTGCATTTAACACCACAACTTGGGCAAATACAAGAAACTTCAGCCTTAACAGTGCGACCTTTCGATGTTTCCACCTTCCCAATGGCGACAAACTCAAAATCAACTCCCTCCGGAACGTAATGCCCCTTCCCATATTTTGCAGTTCCCTCAATCATATAAGTGCACGCATGACACCGAACTCTAACCTTTAATGTTTCAGCCATTCATTAAAAATAAAAAAACCTCGCCAAGTAGCAATCATTTTTTGATTATAAGCCAAAATATCTGCCAAATTGTCATATGGATACCATCCAAACCTTCCTGTCATTATGTCGTATTGGCGACTTCTTGTTTATAAGGGTCCGTTTATAGCAGATAAATGTTTGTTAATGGGCATTTATTCATGATTTTTATCACGATCGATGGTGAGCGTATTAATTTTTCTGTTATGTGACATAAAATTGGCAAATATCTTAATTCTACTAGGATATTTTCAAGAAAGCAGCGCATTCAGTCCCTTTCTTGGTTTATTATTCTAATAGTATTTATTTTATGTAACCAAAGGATAACTATGAATCAAGAACTCTTAAAAAACCTAGAATTTACTGCTTTGGACATTGAAACATCTGGCCTAAATCCCAATGAGCATGAAATCCTAGAGATTGCAGCTATACGATTTGATCAGGATAAAATTTTAAACACATACAATTTCCTGGTTAAGCCCCTAAAACCACTAAATTCAAGTGCTCAAACTGTGAATGGAATTACTGCAAAAATGCTTGAAAATGCAAGGGGATTAGATACGATTCTACCGGAATTTTTAAAATTTATTGATGGCTCTGCCCTGGTAATTCAGAATTCAGAGTTTGATTTATCGTTTATACTTTCAGAAGCTAGAAAAAGAGGAATAAAGTTCCCTACTCTACCGGTATTTTGCACATTGAATTTAGCCAGGAAGATATTTCCCAATTTGCCAAAATACAATCTGGTAGCACTCAGAAATCAGTTTAAAATTGAAAAAATGAATTCCCAAAGCGACAGACATACTTTCCATGAAGCACTAGACGATTCTTTCGCTGCCATGAAAGTATTTATACATTGTATGGATAAAATGAATTATTGGAGCGAGACAGTAGAAAAAGCCAACTATCATGCAAAAGGCTTTAAATACACAAATGACTATCTAGATCAGGAATCTCTTTTTTAGTTATTCTTTTTTCCGACTTGGCTTAGTTTCTGGAATGGAATTAAATTTAGATGAAATGCCTAATTTTTCATTTCTTTTAACCATATATATAAAATGCTTCACATACATTGTATATGGCTCTGGTATCTCTTTTGGATCGAACTCTAGTGGATTGTCCAAAAGATGATTTACGACTGACAAATTAAGATCATCTTTACTTGTAAGCATCAAAGTCTCTAAACGTCTACAAATTTCTTGGTCATTTACTTCATTGCTGAGACTTCTCATTGCTTCAATTAACTTACTAAATGCGGCTTTATTCATATAATTACATTAACCTTCTGGCTCGATACTTCCATTCCCAAATCATAATTTCTTCTTCGATATTTTTTGCCTGCTCCTGGTATTTTTCAAGGAGAGCATATATCATATAAGCAACATCTTTCGATAACCCCTTTTCTAATTCAAGTTCAAATTCAGCTTCATTATGGTTTATTATAAGAACAGCAAGTCTGAAAATTTCATCTAAGACCTTAACTTTGTCCCTGTTTGTGTTTAATTCTTCTTTGTTATTCACATTCTTTATCATCACATCTAAAAAGGTGCGAATAAAAATAATGTCTTCGCCTTTTAGATTAAAATCAAAAAGAAGCTGCTTTACTTTATCCAACTCTAAATTGCGAAGATGAATTCTTGCAAGAAATACTGGATTCTCTGAATACATATTTAAATTAGAGCCCGAGGAGGCCATGTCGGCTGCCCTAGCTATATCAGCGTCAACTACAGGCGTTGCGAATTCAGCTTTTGAATCATTGTCAGCCACTTGATTGACTGGAGCTTTATTTTCATATGCAACATTGATTTTCTTTTTTAGAATTAAGATATTAACTGTTGGGTAACGAATCTTAAGTGTTACCATGTCATTTTTTAATAAACTCTCGTCTGCTACTATATGGTGAAACTCTGTCCCCTGCTCTGTTGCACTCATTATATCTTTAACAAAGTTAAAATGAAAAATGATTACAGGAAGAATATCACTTTCACTCCCAGAATTTAAATAGATAGTTTTAATATCTCTCGACCCCCCATGTTGGTAAGGAATAACGAGTTTTCCAGACTTGACATTTACAAAGCTAAGTTCACCTAATCTGAAATGGGATAGATTAAAATCGTCTCCAAGAAATACCACTCTTGGAACTGGAACTATAATCGAGTTATTTTTTGCACCTTTTGGGACTTCAGGTCCCTTTGGTGTGAAAACTACATATGTTAGTTTAGTCAATCGGACCTTGACTAAAAAGCCAGCTGGCGTTTTACGCTCTTCGTATTGCTGATCCTCTTCCATTTTTAAAGACTCCAAATATATCCCATGTGTAGGGACGAGTATTTGCAAGCCCTAGAAAATTAAAATAATTTTTTATTATTTTAATTTAATCAAGTTCTCTTCCTCAAAATCAAAATATTAACAGAAGGAAACCGAATCTTTAAATTAACCATTTCATTCTTTGGAGATGACTCATCAACGACGATATTTTGAAATTCAAGTCCCTGGTCAGAAGCGAAAACAATTTCTTTTAAAGTCTGATATTGGTATGGAATTATAGGCAGCACGTCAGAATCAGAACCAGTCGGAATTGAAATAATCTTGATATCAGAAGTTCCTTCATATTGGTAAGGAACTTGTAATTTTCCAGATTTTGCATTCACATAAGTTAAATCAGATAATCGGAAATGAGACAGATTAAAAGAAGGTCCCATAAATATGATTCGCGGCACTTTTACTATACTCGAATTCGATTTCGAATTTCTCGGAACCTCTGCTCCCTTTTTCGAAAATACCTCATAGGTCATTGTTGCCCTATGAACTCGGACAGTAAAACCGGCCGGAGTTTTTCTTTCTTCCATTGACTCTTGATTTGTAATCATATTACAACTCCAATTGCTTCATTTTGTATTGTAAAGATCCCCTTGAAACACCCAGAGCCTTTGCCATACGAATTTGATTTCCGGAGAAAATTTTATTTGCTAGCAAAATCTTTTGGCGCTCTAGCGCCTGAACACTCTTTCTTAAATCAAGGTCTTCTTCGTTTTGAAAATCTAAGCTTTTTATTTTGGAATTGTTTAATTTCAAGTAAAATTCTTTATTTATAATATTTTCTTTTGAAGTTATTACAGTCTGCTCTAAAATATTTCGCAAATCACGCAGATTCTCTTTATAGGGATAATTTAAAAGAAAATCATAGGCATCATCTGATAGCATCATATCAGGTCTTCTGTTTATTTGGCGCAAATTTTTAAACAAGATATCAATTAAGGATTTTAAGGACTGAGAATCTAAGCTTAATAAATTTGGTAATTGTATTGTATGCTGTGAAAGCAAATTCCAAAAAGGCTGGTAGTCCTCTTTATGTCGAGTTAAGTCATCTAAAAAGATAATCCTTGGCTCTAAAATTGGCTCCTTTATAAATTCAAAAAAAACTCTTTGCTGACCCAACGTTAGCTTAGAAATACCTTCAATCACCAGGATTCCATTTCCAACTAATCCAATCCAATCTTGGATTGCTTTTTCTAATTTCCCAACCTGTTCAGGAAGAGAATTTAAATAAATTATTTTCCCATTTAAATCCAATTTTTTATAAATATATTTAACTAATGATTTTTTTCCCGAACCCGGTCCCCCTTGAATATTTATAAACCGATTCGCTTTTAAACTATTAGCAAAACCAATAGATTCACCTAACATAAAATCGAAAACTTCAAAGCAAATGTTTTTATCTTGGTTAGTCATAATTTCATTTGATGTAAGATTTAATAAGTTTAATTTTTGTGCATGCAAAAGAGCGATTTTTTCTGCTACCATTTCTAAGAATACTAATTGCAAAGGGGAAAGGTTTGTTGAAAATTCTATAAAGAGAAATCCTAAAATTTTCTCTTTATATGCAACTTTAACTCCAACGGCAAACATTGAATTACTTAAATATAGACCATAATCACTGCCTCCAAATATAACAGGTTCCGATGAGTTTGCGATCGCCTCAAAACTTCCCTTTCCTCTGATTAAGAAGGAATAATAGAAATCGGATTCAAATCCGCACGATGTCATTTCAGCAAAGGATTCAGAATTTTCCTTTAGGACTAAAATGCCACAAGAGCCTTTTACGGTTTTTAGTATCTCTTCAAAAATTGAATCCATATTTTCATAGAAAAAAGAGACTCGGGCTACATCTAGACTTTTCATCAAAGAAATCATTGAAATAGAACCTGTTTAATTTTAAGCAAAATGTCAAGGTACTTTCTGTCGGACATCCGACATTTTTATTTGAATAAAACAAATTCCAGGTTTTACTTCGATAATCTTTTTTCTAATTGAAAAACTGGTATCAGTACCAAATCTTGTTAAAACACGATAGATGATAACAATTTCCATTACAAATCAAAAAGGCGGGGAAGGAAAGACTACTACCTCGATAAATTTGGCTGAAGGCCTGGCAAGAAGAGGAAAGAAAACAATTCTTCTTGATATGGATCCTCAAAGCAATTCAACGAGTATTTATACAAATACAAACTTAGATAAAAATATGTTTCATATTTTTCATGCTAAAGCCAAATTAAGCCAAATCATTTTACAAACAAGTAAGCCAAATCTTTTTGTAGCACCGGCTAGTTCTAGACTTGCAGAAATGGAAGCCGTTAGCGCAAACAACGTAGAAGCTCCATTTATACTGCGAGATTCAATGGAAGATTTGACAGGATTTGATTTCTGCATAATTGACTGTCCGCCGAGCCTTTCCATTTTCACAATCAATGCTTTAGTTGCCTCTAATTATGTATTAATTCCATTACAGGCTGAAAAATTCTCGGTAGATGGGATTGTAGGGCTGCAACAGACAATTACTAGCATTAAAAAAAGAATTAACCCGCAACTAGAAATACTGGGTGCCCTGATTACTCAACTAAAGCCACATACACTTTTAACGAAAACTATCATTCCAATTTTAACCAAATATTTTAAAGTCTTCGATCAAAGTATTTCAGATGGTGTTGCAATAGGAGAAAGCCATCTAGCAAAATGCTCAATCTATGATTACAACAAAAAATGCAGACAATCCAAGGAATACGAAGAATTTGTAGAGGAATTTTTACATGAGCTTGAAAAGTAAGAGACTAGGCTCTTTAGCAGACATATTCCAATCCGAAGTTTTAGAGGGCACAATTCGAAAGATAAAGCTTTCGAAAATTCTACCGTCTGAGCGCCAGCCAAGAGGCGATAGAAAAAAAAGTGTTGAAGAGTTGGCCAATAGTATAATGACCGATGGATTGCTTCAACCGATTGTTGTTACAAAATCAGAGCAGGATGAGTCCTATAAAATAATTGCTGGAGAAAGACGATTCCATGCAGTAAGTCAACTTGGCTGGTCAGAGGTTGAATGTAAAATCCTGAACAAGCCGGAAAAAGAAATCTATAAGCTCGCAGTGATAGAAAACCTACAAAGAGAAAATCTTTCTGCCTACGATGAAGCTGATGCAATGAAGATTCTAAAGATAGAATACGGATACACGGACAATGAAATCGGAGCAATCTTTGGCAAGAGTCGAAATTATATAACAGAGATATTGAGCATTTCGGTCCTCGGCCAAAAAGAGCTAGAACTTTGTAAAGAAGTGGGCATTGATAATAAAAACCTTCTCGTACAGGCTGCCCAATCTCATAAAAAAGGTGATTTCATCAGCTTCATAGAGAACTTCAAGAATGGATCAATGAAAACTATTAAAGAGGCTAAAGAATTCAATAAGAAAAAAACAAAATCGATCGAGAGAGTTAATACTTTTAACGAAAAATGCCAGATTGAAAGAATGAACAAAAAAATAATTATCCGTTGTGAAAATGCAAAAGTAATAAATGAAATTGAAGCTAAAATAAGAAAGGCATTAGCAGACTATCTCGATTAGTATAAAAACAGTCTTTACATCCTATAACTTAAGCAATTAGATTCAGACAAACATATCATCGCAAAATTGATTTTTAGATTCCAAACAGTACACAAAATTAATTTCTTGTACTTGACTTTCTTGAATAGTACACTTAATGTGACATAACAAAGTTCAGTACGTACTAAACTTTGCATTTCGAAATGTAAAGAAAGAAACTCCCCGGCGGCAACCGGGGTCGGAAAAATTTCCGAAGGAATATTGTCAGATGAGACATAATAAAACTTTAATCACATTACGTCAAGCCATTAATTCCCTTTCTGCTTAAATTTCGAAGCCTAAAACAAAATAGAGAGGAGAGGCATGGCCGAAACAAACAATCAATATATAAAATTCATGTCTGATATCATAGATTCCGGATTATGGGGAAGATTAAGTCCGGCAGCAAAAACACTCTATCCAGTTTTGCTTAAATTTAGTGACCAAAATTTCAAACAAGTCTGGCCAAGCAATGAAACCCTGCTTAAACTTACTGGTTTTAAGACGAAGAAATCAATTTCCCTCGCAAAGAAAGAATTAATAAAAGAAGGATTACTTCAATATAGGGCTGGATCAGGAAGAACCAACTCGACTTATTTTTTTTCTTTTAACTATGAGGGCTCCAAAATTACCCCTCTGTGGGATAAAAAAATACCCCTCAGCGAACCCACAAAATACCCCGCTGACCACTCATCCTTTCCCCCTCAGAGGACTACCGAGGTGCCCCCGAACAATCTTAATATAACCATTAACAATACCCAATCAACCAATGAAGACTTAAAGCATAATAGTTTTGAAAAGCTTATAGAAATATATGGATTTAATATTGTTGATACAGCAACCCAGATCGCAAAATCAAAAGATTTAGATAATAATGTATCTTATATTGCCGGCATATGCAAAAATTTAAGCAAAGATTCAAAGGTGTTTAGTCGGCCTACTTTTAATCAAGCCATTGATCCTGCTCAGCATGTAATTGATTCATGGAAAAACTTTCTAGATTGGAGCAAGACACATTTAACTCGATCATCAGTTGAAATGCTTCAAAAAATAGCTATTGGAGTAGATGGGCAAGCAATTTTTATTGAGGAAAAACTTAGTCAGTTCCTTAAGCAAATTATATTAAAATACTTCAATGAAGAAGTTAGCCCATCCATAATTATAATCTTCTCCGATCAAAATCTGGTCGATTCTAGGATTAATATTAGTCATAAATATGATTAATATATTCATGTATGATTTTTTTAACATTTGCTAATGCATATCATTCTATATAAAATATTCTTTCTAGCGAAGCTTAAGTTACTAACTCGAAATCCTAACTATGCTGAATGCTTACTGACTGCTTGATTTTTATAAAATAATTTTTAAAATATAGGAAAATACTTTGCATGATTTCACATCCATACACATTAGATAGAAAATTATGATAATAAATAGAGTATGCAATGTCAGATAAATCAGTAAGGATTAGTCATCCATCCGAAGTATTTATACAAAATATTTCCAGTAAAGGTCAATACGAGCTAACAAATGGTGCTTTGTTTCATTTTATTGAAGAGTCCCCTACTTCTTCCATTGCTATCATTACATTTCAATTTAAAGAGCTATCTTCATTCAACTGTATCCAATTTGATTCAATGGATAAAGAAAATGAATTTATGCCAAATACCTTTCGATTTGAAATTTCCGATGATGGAAAAATCTGGGAACCAATTATTAAAGAATATGAATATTCGAGAGTAAGTAAGAAGCAATGTAAGTGGAATTTTTCAATGATTAATTCTGCTTATCTCAAAATGGTCATTCGATTAAATAGAAGAAATAAAGACGGATTTTATAAAACAGCATTCTCTAATTTTAAGGTAATGATTGCTGGCATTGAAAAGATAATTAGCAGTTCCGAGAATGATAGATTTTGGGTGAAAGAAAATATTATCGATGAACGACCTGATTATGGCTGGTCTTCAAAAGAAAAGACTTCTCCAGGGGAAGAGTTCTTATTAGTAGATTTAGGATCTATAAATAGAGTTGAAGAGATTAGGATCCTTTCTAAAAATGCGGAAGAAACTAATTTTCCTGAAACCTTTTATTTTTATTACAGTGAAGATGATTTATCCTGGCATCAACTACATGAAGAACCACAATTTATGTCTGAGCCAGGCACCTGGTATAAATGGAAATTTTTTCCTACAAATATACGTTTCTTTAAGCTTCTATGCGTTAACAATAAGCCTAATTCTGCAAAAAAATATGTATCACAAATTGTCGAATTGGAAATTTATGCGGACGCAGATATTATTACATTATCCAAAAAAAGAATCATAGCTGAGACTCCTCCCTACTCTTCTATCATGCGACCCGGTTTAGTAAGATTAGCCGCTGATGGTGAAACAAAAGAAGGGCTTGCTGTGCAAGGTAACGACAGAAGATTAAGGGATGCCACAACTGAGTTTAAAGGCATAGTGGAATTAGCCACAGATGGAGAAGATCGAGAGCTTGTTGCTGTTCAGGGTAATGATAAACGTTTAAAGCATGCAACAGAGAATAGCTATGGATTAATACGACTTGCTAAAAAAGGTGAATCTAAGCCCGGGCTAGTAGTGCAAAGCGACGATGATCGATTAAGATTTGCAACCACTGAATCTGCCGGCATAGTAGAATTAGCCGAAGATGGAGAAACTCGACCGGGCGTAGTTGTGCAGGGCAATGATAAGAGATTAAAGAAAGCTACTACTGCAGAGTATGGTTTAGTTATCATGTCTGAGTTAGGAGCTGATATTCCTGGACGTGTGTTGACAGCAGACGACCCACGATTAAAAAAAGCTACCACTGAAAAAGAGGGGATTATTCGTTTTGCGAGTAATGGAGAAGATTCCAGTATGGCTGCTGTTCAAGGAAGTGATAAGCGTTTAAAAAAGGCAACGACTGAATCGCATGGAATTGTAGAACTAGCTCAGTCAGGAGAAGATAAAGAAGGAGTAGTTGTTCAAGGAAATGACAAGCGATTAAAATATGCAACTACAGAGGATGCTGGTATTATTCTCATTGCCAAGAATGGGATGAATACTCAAAATAAGGCAGTTGCAGCGGATGATGAACGATTATCCGATGCACGTGAGGCGAAACCGCATACTCATAATTATGCGCCAATAGTTCATGACTATAGTTCCCATTCCGGGTTAATACATCTAAAAGGTTCATCTTCATCAGAATTTAAAAATATTTCTCCTCCAATGCAAGATCATTCTGTAATATACGGTCGAAATGATGCCAAGGGTGGATCAGGTGTTTCCGGTGTTGGAATAGATGAAGGTGTCGTCGGATATGGAGAGGATAACGGTGTTATTGGATATTCATCGGGAACGGATGAAGAATCTGCCGGTATAGCTGGATTTTCCAAAAAAGGATTTGGTGCAATTTTTACTTCTCAAAAAAAACATGCATTGCATGCAAATGGAATCGGAGTTAAGAAAAAAGACATTTTAGGTTCCGGTAAGGCAATATTAGCCACTGGCGAATCAGATTTTTTTGGAGCTGGAAGATTTATTGATGCGTTAGGAAATGATTGTATCGCAAGATATTTTAAACTAGCTCACAATGACATTGTGTCTAAAGGCGATTTGCTAGTTGTAACTGATAAAGATTCAGCAGTTGCAAAAAGTAGAAATGCTTATTCTTCGCGGATAATAGGAGTTTGCGTTGAGTCATCTGGAATTGAACTCGGGGATAAAAAAATAGGAAATGAATATGTGTTAGTTGCCCTATTTGGGGTAATTCAAATGCATGTAGATGCATCAGATGGGCCTATTACTCCCGGAGAACTTCTGGTTTCTGGTTTGACAGCAGGGCACGCTGTTAAAGCTGACGTTAATAAGTTAAAGCCTGGAATGCTCGTTGGGAAAGCATTGGGCGAATGTAAAAAGGATAAGGGGATAATTCCAGTTATCCTGACATTGAGTTAATATGAAAATTTCAGAAATTTATTCTAAATCAACAAATCCCGTTTTTTCTTTTGAAATTTTTCCTCCGAAAACAAAAGAAGGAGATATAAAATTACTAAATACTGTATCAGAGCTAAAGAAACTTTCGCCAAGTTTTATATCAGTTACCTATGGTGCAGGTGGATCTACAAAAGATAAAACTATTGACTTATGTGAATCAATACAATCTCAGTTTCAAATTTCTACAATGTGTCATTTCACATGTGTTGGCGCAAGTAGTTCAGAAGTAAAGGGAACTCTGCAGATTATTGAATCAAAAAAAATTGAAAATGTAATTGCACTAAGAGGTGATCCCCCAAAAGACCAGGGAATTTTTATTAAACATCCAAATGGATTTGCAAATGGGACTGAATTAATCGAATTTATAAAAAAGGAAAAATTTCCATTTTGTATTGCAGGCGGTTGTTATCCTGAAAAACATCCTGACTCCCCTACTCTAGAGGATGATATTAAATTTCTAAAGAAAAAAGTAGATACAGGAGCAGAGTTTTTAATTACACAACTTTTCTTCTCAAATAAACGCTTTCAAGTTTTTCTAAGTAAGACAAAAAATGCAGGTATAGATGTTCCAATAATTCCGGGGATAATGCCAATTACTTCCTTTAGTCAGATTGAAAGGTTTAAGGGAATGGCTAATTGTGAAATCCCGGATGCGTTAGTTACTGAGTTGGAACAATTAAAAGATCATCCAAAAGAATTTCTCGAAAAAAGTATTGAATTCACGGTTTCTCAGTGCAGGGAATTGCTAAAAATGGGAGTCCCTGGAATTCATTTTTATACATTAAATCAATCAATGGCAACAATTGAGATTATGAAATCTTTAATTTAAGGAAGTGTGATATGGCGATAAACAAAAGTTTAAAATATTTTTTAATTCTTGGAATTCTTCTTCTGAGTATTGGATGTGCATCCAATGTAGATTCAACAAGAACAGAAGGGAATATGCCTGCAACTATTGCCGGTAGGATGGAAGTAAAGTCTGTCCCGGTTCCTGTAATAGAAGACGGTTGGGGCGTTAATCCGCGTGAACTTGCAAATGCGAAAGATGTAAAGTCTCTCTCTGAATCAAATTGGTATACAAAGAAATATTCTGGAAAAGCAAGTTCTCGCGCGATTGAATTAAAATCCCCTTCTTATATGGAGTCTAGCTGTAAATTAGCTGTTAAAAAAGAAAACTCGAAACCATTAATTGAATCTTCTTATTCATCGCTAGGAGTTGACTTAAAACCAGAGGCTATTTCCCTATTGTCAGCTAAGATTACAAAAGAAGATTTGAAGAACATTGAGGTTAATAACTGTATACCAACTTCTCCAGAGAAAACTTTTTCTGAGTGTGAGTGTTCTCTTTCGTATAAGGTAGAAGGTGGAAAGAAAGCAATCCTCGATAAAGTAAATCTTTTGAAGTAAAAAAGCTAGTAAATGTAATAAGTCATTGGCGTCTTAATAAAGACTATTCGTATAATTAAAAATAAGAAAATCAGAAATCCAAGATAAAGTGCGTAATAGTCATTATGCGCTTTGTTTTCTTGCTTTAATAAAATAATCCAGGGTATGCTGATAGTAAACATTCTTGATATATTATCAAATGAAAGCCAATACCCTACCTCCCCTACTCCGGCTGTAAATAAAATAAAGGCAATTGGAATATTCAGAAGGAGACTTCGAAAATTAATTATATTCTTTAAATTTAAAATTAAGATAATGTAAAAAATAAAAATAGGAAATTTCGCAAATTCTTTGATGAGGCTTTTTATATTACTTATAGATTTTAGTTGAATGCTTTTGAAAAAACCAAAAAGCGGATAATCAATCAAATCCAAAAAACCTAAAGGATTTGTTCCCTGGTGAATTTTTGGAAGCAATTTAAACAATTGAGTAATAATTAAATAAGCGACTATCGAAAGTAATAAAACTAAGGAATTTTTATGATTTTTATCGATTAGTTCAATTAGCATAAATGTAAATATAATAACCATTCCAGATTCTTTGATTAGACAAGTTCCTAACGAAATTAAAAACAAAAGAACAAAATTAAACAGGGAAGCATTTGCCTCGTTCAGTTTAATTTTGATTTGATAAATGCAGATAATTGCAAATGAAACAAAAAGGGAATCAGAAACTAAAAGTAAATTTGAGTTTAGACTAAATGGAGAAAATAAATAGAAATAGGAAAGATATTTAATTTCTGAATCAAGAATTTTGTATAATAAATAAAAACTTAATAAATGAAAAAAAAGTAGTAATAAAAATGTAGTGATTGGATAGAATTGAAATCCTATTATTGTATTTAAAACTCCGGCTAATACTGGTAATCCTATTCTATTGAACCTTAGAAAAAAAGAATCTAGAATTGGAAAAGATTGTAATCCTTCTGTAAATAAAGATTTACTTATTAGATAAAAAAATTGGCCATCATATCCACCATCATTGTAGATTACGAATCCTTTATTTATTAGATTCGAATTTTGATCTGCAAATCCTTTCCATATACCAATTAGAGACGATAAGTTATATTCATAGGAACCTATTTTAAGTAAAATTAGAATGCTGACTAATGATAAGTATCCACATATAATAAAAAGAGGATTGATTGTATTGAGTCTATGTTTAAAGTTTTGCATAGTATTTTTATTTTGTTCCATATAAATTTATAGGCAAGTATTAAATTTAAAATAGTTGCAAGATTAAAGATGCATTTAGAATAGGATAGGCTATGACTTTAATACTGACAATACAGAATGCTTACGAATATCTAGAGAAATTAGGTCCTGCAAAATCAATTCAGCTCATGAAAAATTTGGGCTATGAAAAAGTAATATCACTTTCTTCGAAACTACAAAAGGAAAGATTGATTTATTTAGCTCAAAAACTTTCAGATGCAAAAATTCTAGAGCTAATAACGCAAATTCCAGAAAAAGAATTAATAGAAATTATAAATGCGAATTCCGATGAGCAGTTAATATACTATATCCACAGCTTGTCCATTGAAGACCTTAAAAAAATTGCAACTACAGTTTCCCCATCTGATATAAATAAATTAGCCGGAGGATTGGGCAAAGAAGGCGCAGTTGAATTATTAAAAAATATTGGAACAGATAAATCGATAGGTTTAATAAAATATATTGGTTCAGATAATCTTGTTAAGCTAATTCGTGAAGTTGATATCGAGCAGCTAATACCGATTATAAGTATTTTGACGCTACCGCAATGCAAGAAATGGATTAAGAAACGTGGTCTTAACGAAATCCCACAATTAATTCATGCAATTGGTCCTGAGAATATGCTTGTATTTATTCAAACAATAGGATTCGAAAAAAGTCTTGAGTTAATGGAATTAATTGGTTTTGAAAAAATGATAGATTTAATTCATAAAATTTCCAAAATGCAACTACCACAATATGTGACCGAGAATGAAGAAATCAAATCTCATCCTAAAAAACATAAGTCAAAAACGAACGCAAAAATTCATGCTATATAAGTTTAATCTAAATCAATAATCTTATCAATTGGCTTTAATTGACAAAGTAAAGGAGGATACAATCTGCTACGCGGATCACTGGTTCGTAATGGATCAGAGGCTCTCTTTGTTCTATTTGCTGTAATATTTGGTTGGTCTATGGCGACTGCTGCTAAGAATATTTTTGTGGAACAATTTTCTACATCTCTACGACTGTATATTTTGTCATCTTGAATTCCAGCAAGTATTGGAATCATAAAGTCAGCGGCTAATGAGTCGTTGCTTCCGGTTGATATATCATTTACAAAAAAAGATGATAAGCGATTGTTTAAAATTGCTTTTGCTTCAGTTCCTTTTATGCGTGAGGTTTTTAAAAAGATTTTATTGGTTATCGGGCAATGAATAATATTTAGAATTATAAAGATGTGAAGGAATATTTTTTTCATAATTAGAACCTATACCCTAATTTAAAATACAATTCTCTGCCAAATCCTAATAGTTGGTGTGGATCTAACGTTGGTGAAGTAAAGCTTCCACTTTCTATATCCAATGGATATAAAACTCTTTGATTAAATACATTTTTTGCGGAGATAACGAGTATTAGCTCATTACCGAGATTTGACGAAAAAGTTAAATTAAAAAACTTGCTTTCAGGAACTTTCCAAACTCTGTATCTAGTTATTCCTCCCCCTACTCCGTATCCAAGATAGGATGATGCATTTACGGTTTCTCCCGGAAGTGGAGGTAATTCTCGTAAGCTTCCATCATTGTTTAGAACTTGCGAATTTGTTCTTGGCGGATTCTCCATTAAATAGATAGATCCATTATAATAAAATTCTAAGCTTATGGTATAATTATCATTAATCACAGACCTAGAGAGTGCAGCTTTCCATAATTTTGTAGGAGAGTTTAAAGCTTGTGGTTTTGGAGTAAAAAGAGTATTCAAAAATGAAGAATCACTTGGTCTTCTTAATTGATAACTTGTATAACTAGCATTAGCTCTCCAACGGCTATCGATAATATAGGTTGTTGCTAAAGAGCCACCGGTATTACTCCACTCCGGTGATTGTCCGAAAGCAAGCGTTGCCGCGTTGAATGCATAAATAGTGCTACCAGTCATTCTAAAAAAATCAGCATTTAAAATAAGCGCCCCTTTCAGTAGAGGTTGAATGATATTAACCTCTTTATTTCTCACTTTTTCAGATTGTGCATTTCCCAAATCTCTTGGTAATCGAATTAACTCCTGTGGAGTTACCATTCTAAATGCTTCCGCATACATTAATTTTACGGTAGTATCCGTAGATTTAAAATTTTGAATTAAAGCAATCCTTGGCGTTTTATCTTCAGCTACATAGTCTTTTCGTTGGAAAGGTTGCACGTATCCATTAGCCGTTCGATTTCCAAGTGTATCGTTTACTGGATTTGTAAGATTGACTGAATTACCCGGTCCTACATATGTGTTTGTTCCTCCGGTGCTCGGCGTTCTAAGGTAGGGATCGGTAATTGATTCAAAAGCATAGTCTGACTCCATTCCATTTTGGTGTCGATAAACATTGTATATTTTTTGTGCATCATATCTTAATCCAAGCACAAGTGTAGTTTCTGTCTTGAAAGTTGTTGTTAATTGAGTCCACAATCCATATTGTCTTCCATCGTCGGCTATTCCCTGTTGTCTTCTGTCTATTAATCCATTTCGACCAACGTTTACTTGGTAGTTTATATAATTTACAGATTGCATATTTCCGCCCGTCATGAAGCGAAATACTTTTACAACTGAATTTTTATTCTCAAACTTAAATGGTGTAAGTTGAAATTCTACTCCCTCTGCTTTAGCGGTTGACGCATATCTTTTTACGATACCGCCACCCATGGATTTTATATAATTTAAATAGGATTGTGAGGCTAACCGTGCGGTGGCGTTATTTCCATATCCGGCCGGTGCTCCTGGAGGATTTGTGGCTTGTGAAAAACCTTGGTAGTCTTTGTCTCTATAATCACTATTTATATTTAATTGCCGGAAGATTTTTACATTTGCTTCATACTTCTCTAAATAGGATGGATTATAATCAAGGGACATTACTCCTGTTCCCCAAATTCTATCATTTCTGGGTGAGCCGTAAACAGTATCTCCCCCGAATGCGCCAGCGTCTACTTGGGGAGGTATCCAGCTTGTTCTCTTAGACATATAAAAAGATTTTAAATTCCAATCTCCATATTTAACATCTAGATTGTAGTTTGGAAACCATTTGCCATTATCCGCCATCATTCCTGTCGATGTCCATAATCTTTGTCCTGTATCTACTTCTGCGGTATTTCTTCCATATTCGCTTGTGCCCATGGTTGAATTTGCTGGCGTTGAATTGAAATTAGCCGCATTTGCACCAAGGTTTGGATCATAGAATCTATTTCCTCCCCAAGAGTCATATCCCGAAGTGTATAACCCTTTTCCTTCAAACCTAGAAGCATCGAGAGATACTGAAAACTTTTCACTAAATTTTGAATAATACAACGCTCTTGTTGTCAAATTTCTAAGAACAGAATCATACTCTGTGATGAATTCCATTTCATTTTTCTTTGTTGGTTTGCGGGTAATAATGTTTACTACACCGGTGATCGAATTATTTCCATAAAGAGCAGCACCAGGCCCTTTTATTACTTCGATTTTTTCTATTCGTTCCATATCAGTATATACATCAGAATAAAATTCTCCAAAGTGAAAGTAGTCGTTTAATTTCTTCCCATCCTGCAAATACAATACACGTCTTTCAATTTGATTGTTTACAAATAGTCCTCTAAAATCGGAACTCCAATTTTGACCAACCCAATGGGTGTATACTTGCGGAACAAAATTGAGTGCTTCCGTGAGATTTCTAAAGCCGGATCGACGAATTTGTTCCCGGCTAATTACTGTTACATCCGCAGGAGCTTCTGTTGTTTTTTGTGCGAACTTAGAAACAGAAACTACTACATCATCTTTTTCTGATAGGATTTTAAATACATCTTGAGTGGCGGCTGCGAGATCTTCTTGGGGCAATGGAAATGCAATGTCTTTACCTATTGGATTATTCTTTACAAATTCATTTATGTTTTCCATTCTCTCGGAACGTTTTATATTTGATTTGACCCGATTTCCTATTTTTGTAGAAAAATCATTTATGTTTTGATCATCAGAAACTTTTGTCTCTTTTGGATCTAGGGCAATTCCTTCAAGCCCCGTATAATCATTGGATTGATTAAATGCATCGATTAGAATTTCTTTTTCAGGATTATAAATTTGTCCGTATAAATTTAAATTTCCATTTTCTTCTCTTCGATAATAACCATCGATATAAAATAAAAAATTACCACTCTTTGCTCTCGCTAGATTTTGTTTTTGTTCAGTTGATTCAGCTAAGACCACTTCGTAGTCAAGGCTATTTAGTTTTGCCGCTAAGCGCTGATAAATCTTTTCCGAAATATCCGATTCTTTTGAAGTTTTGTATGGATTAAAAAAGGAAATCAAAACTTTCTTATTATTCTTTTCCTGGGAAAAAATTAAATTTGAGAAAAGAAATAATCCAATGAGTAAAAAAGATTTAAGGTTATTCAAATGCGAAGTCCTATTATTATTTTAGTTTTTTAAAAAATGAAACGATTTGTAGTTTACTCATTGTTTGTCGCAATGAGTTTTTATAATTCGGCTTTTGAAGTCTTCGCGCTTAGTAAATTTTCGACTATATACAATAGTAAACTTAGAAAAAAAATAGTTTTCTATTATTTTGTTATATCTTAATGAGGACTAATGTATTCTAAGCTAGTATGTTATGAATAAAAAATTAATTTAATCTGGAGTTGTCTAAATATCTTTCTTATCAAAGAAAACTTTATTTTAAAAATTTTTCTTTCTTTTTTTGATTTAAATCTGAATATGTGGTTATGATTTTTAAAAATATTTATTTACTTTTTGTATTACTTGCATTGCAAAATTGCACCGGTGCCTACTATGGAATAGACGGTCCCGATGTAATTTCAAGAAATGATGCGGTGGCTAAGATTAATGATGCGTATCTCGTAAAATTTGCAGCCTGTGGCTTTAATTCTACAAACGTTGCTCTCATTGTCAGAAGATTTTCTGTCAGCGATAGGAAAAATTTAGACGGAGCATATTATGCAACAAAAGATGTGGAGGCTTGTGTAAACAATATTCATTTCGTCAATTGCAATGACTCTGTTACATTTACCTGTAACCTCTCACCAAAAGATTTTTTTGGAGGAGGAGGATTGTTACAAGGTGGGTTTTAAAAAGTATAGCTAAATCCACCCCAAAATGTTCGCTTTTCTACTGCTGGAGTTCCATTCGAAAGATCGGGACCACCAGCATTGCTAATCATTGGGTATAAATTCCCAGCTGCAAAGAGATTTTTTATCATAAAATAAAATTCCATGCCTTCTAAGAATTTATAATTAAATCCGATATTCGCAAGATGGTTTCCTTCTACTCGTTGATTTGTTGGAGAATACCAAGAAGGATAGAATACATAAGTAAAAGATACGGTTAGTTTATCTACGGGGTAAAAGAGTGTATGCCACCGAGTTACATTGCTTGGATATCCACGAAATTGACGATTGTTTTGATCACTAGTTAAATATACACTATCTGTTTGTCCTGGAGATGCAGTCAGTAATTTAACAATCGATTGACTGAGAGTAGAAGAAATCATTCTATTTTTATAGTTAATGGAAATTTCTGCACCACCCTGTCTAATCTCTCCGGGATTATTTTTATAAAACCAATAGCCATTCCAGTTTCCGGGAACGTCATTTCCAAGACGCGGCATATTACAGCCATTAGGTCCTGGAACTGTTGCAGTCGGAGTGCCCGGCTTATCGCAATATAAAACTCCAACATCAATTACCTTTTCAACTTTGTTAAAAAATAAAATATTCTCTATCGAAAGATTTGAAGTGAAATTATAATTGGTAGCAAATTCAAAACTACGCATTTTCTCTGGTTTAGTTTTAGGAACGTCTTTGTAATAACTTGTAGGAAATCCTTGCGAATCAAAAGAACTTGGAATATTTGATGCTTGGATAAATGGAAAGTTTTGAATTCTTAAATGTCCGTCTCCTTCAAATCCACCGGCATACGAAACCCCTACTACACCTCTAAAACCTTCCTGGTAAGAAAATCGAAATCGTAAATCTTTACTCATTCCATAGAGTGCACCGATACGGGGAGCAACGTTACTTCCCCAATATGGATGTTTGTCATATCGAAAGGCACCAAAGATATCAACCTTATCAGAAAGTTTATAAAAGTCTTCCATGAAAAAACTTCGAACAGAAATACTTCCAGGGTAAACGTATCGATTTCTTTCATTTGGACCCTGAGCATTTTTATCTAATAATAATGCGTTATCCGCAACGTTCTGAGAATAATTCAATATGAAATTGTTCCCGTCCGAATTTACCTGACCCATATCATATTTTCTATACTCAACACCAATGGCTGCGTTATTATTTTTGATTAAATCATTTAATCCAAGAATAATGGAGCCACCATATCTATACTCACGTGTTCCACCAAGTGCTAATCCTTTTTGGCTTCGTAAAAAAATATCATCTACCGTGTAATAATTTTTAAATTTAAGGGAAACCTTATCACTAAAATCATGCGTGTAGGTCGCAGTTCCACTTTTAATTGTATTCTGTAATCTATTTCTATCACGGTAAAAATTGTATAAGTCGCGCGTTTGGTTTGTGTAGAATCCTGTGATTTCTAAATTTTTATAATTAATCACACCTGTCACTACATCACTATCAGATCTTTTTAATCTTGCACCACTAGTGGCAACGTTTCTGCGCGTAATCACAGAATTAAATCCGCCGGCTGGGTCGGGTGTGTAAGTATCGAACATTCTAACAGCATCACCATACTTGGATTTAAGGTCTGAGGTAGGGACTACTGACGTTAATCCCCTTTGGTAATCATAGTAGCCTTCTTGACCGGCAAATGTTTGAGTCTTTGCCCACCCTTCACTTCTAAGTTCCTGTCCATTGTAGCGAGCAGTTGACATTTGAAAAAAAGTTTTCAAGTCTGGATTTTCTTTTCCACTCCCTCCAGCCTGCAATGTTCCCGTGGAGTAATTGTTTTGTCCCATCGAACCTGCAATAGTAGTTCCATTCGTAGTATTTCCATTTTTAGTGATAATGTTGATTACACCTAGAAGGGCTCCCTGCCCTAACGTTACAGATCCAGGACCTCGAATAACTTCAATTCTTTCAATGTAGTCCATATTCATTCCATTGATAATTGAATCGGGTGGACCCCAGAACCATTCAGTATTCATATTATGCCCATTTATTAAGAGGAGCACTTTAGCATTGTTGTCAGAAGCAAATCCGCGAAATCCTGCAATCGTATCATCCTGATCTTCTACTGTAAAAAATCCAGGGACATATGTGGTTAATACCTCATTAACTGTTCTGGCTCCACTCATTTTTATTTGTTCTTTAGTGATAATGGAGACAGATACAGGTTGTTTCTTCGCATCTTTAATGACGTTAGACGCGACAGATACAGTTTCTTTTTCTGCTAATATTTTAAAAACATCAGCAGAGGCACTTGCAATATTTTCTTCTGCAATAGGAAATTTTAAATCTTTATCTTTTCCTAACGAAGTCGTTGTTATGGCTTCATTGATATTGTCTCTTCTTTCAGCGCGCTTTGTATTTGTTCGAATACGTATTGTAATTTTTTTCTTAAATTCTTCAATTGAATTATCTGAAGATTTTTTTGATTCATTTGGATCTAAAGTTAAATCTTCTACTCCGGAAAGTTCATCAGTTACATTTAAGGCGTCAATCATGTATCCAGTATCAGGATTGTAAATTTGTGAATAAATATTTACACCTTCTGGTTCATTTAATTTATACAATCCATCCACAACAAATTTTGCTCCATTGGCTTTTGCTGTAGCAAGAGTAGTTTTCAGATCAGAATTTGATTCTCGAACATCGAATCCATTTGCTTTGAAACTTTCTTCGAGACTTTTAAATATTTTATTTGATACTGAGTCTGATTTAGCAGATTTATAAGCACTAAAATGATTTAAATAAATAATCTTAGAACTGCTTTGATTCTCTTGCGAAGAAATATTCAATGTAAACAGAAATAAACAAACTAATAGAAAAGCCTTCATTAAACTACCTCTTGAACAAAACTGAATTACATTCACTCTTAACCAATAGATATCCAATAAATATTGCTGAACTTATCTAGTAATTTGGATTTAAAGAATTAATTAAAATTTTTTCTTTACCCATATTTAAAATAAAATCTAGCAGTTGGTTCTGGTAATTAGTTAAATATTTATATATAATGAATGAATTTGAAATTTCTTTTAAACAATAATGTGGCTATTCGATATTACACCGAAAGTTAGTCATTGCAAATGTTTTTAACCTAGAAATCATAATTCATATTTATTAATATGGATGTCAAACAGAATCGAGATTTAAGTCTTAAGAATTTATTTTTTTTTATTGCGCATTGATTTACATGGCTGTTTAAATGAGGATAATTTAGTATATCCCCAGTTTTGTTGCCTTGCCTATTGAAATTAGTTTTAAGCTGTTATAAATAAATGATTATTGGTTCTCTAATTTTTTTCTAAGAACAATCATTGCATCTCTTTTCTTGTAGGAAAGACGAAGATATTCTAGTGCTTCTTTATTATTAGGAACTACTAATAGAGCATTCTCGAAAATTTCTATTGATGCATTGTAGTTTCTTTCATTGTAATGGTTGATTCCACTGTCAATATAAGATTTCATATTTGAACTCTCGAAGCTTCTAATAGCATTTAAATCAGCTGTTGCCTGTGCATTTGTAGGAAGAGTTCTTAGTGCTGCATTGAACATTTTTATTGCTTCAAAAGGTTTTCCTCTTTTTGCATGCTCAGAGCCTTGCAGTCTTTCTTGTTCACTCTGTGCTAATAAGCTAGCTTGAATTCCTTCTTTGGCAGAAGCAATGCTTGGATTAATGGAAAGAACTTTTTGATAATCAGCTCTAGCCTGCGCGTAGTTTTTATTTTTAAAATGATTTTCTGCACTTATTAATAACTCTCTAGTTTTTGTTCCTGAAAGTTTTTCTAGAATTAATTGCTGAAAGGAAAATGCGGACTTGTTTCCCGGGTCTCTTTTTAGAATAGCTTCAAAGACTATTTTAGCAGAATTTAATTTTCCCTCATTGATTAGATTTACGCCAACATCAAATAATTTTGTAAGTTTTGCACGTTCAACAATTGCAGGTGGAATATTGACTCCTGATTCTTGAGCATATTTTTCATTTAAGAAAAAAGAAGATTGATCTGGAAGTAAAACACGCTCTTCAGCACAAGTAGAGGATTTTAGATTAATTCGATTAGCCATTTGACCTGTTAAGACTCCGATTTTGCTATAGTCGGGGCTAATGCCAAATGTTGCGCCTACTTTAACTAGAGCAGGGAAACTTGTCATGAGGATAATATTGTTTTTCTTTGCAAACTCTGATAAAGCTTCAAACTCTACGTTAGAATATAAAGGATCGTTGACCATAAAAAATGCATCTGTTTTTCCTTTCAGTTCTTCTAGTGCTGACTTGAATTCTTTTTTATCTGCTAACTTTTTTCGATTGTAAATAAGTTTATATTTCAGATCGGTATATTCCCCTTCTCCGGCAGAATATTCACCATCGTTGGTTGTATAAAACGCGGATACTGTTTTTGCGTTTGGCTTAATATCTTTGAGAGTCTGAAAAAATTCTCCAATGCTTATATCCATACTAACACCGCAGAGATTCCCTCCATCTATGCCTAAAGATTTTGGAGAGTTGACCATTGAAAATACAATTGGAGTCTTTTTTAAATTTTCTTTTGCTACTTTTGTTGCAGCAGGACCAATTGTAATAAAAAGAGCAGCACCTGAATCGTCGATTGCTTTAAAATAACTCGCTATATCAGGTTGCTCAGCTGTAATAATATCTAGATAAGAGATTTTTAATTCCCCTTCGAAAACAGACTGAATCCCATAAAGACCCTGCTCATAAATCCTATTATCCGAAGAAAGTAAAACCTCAATCGCTTTATCTGCAAATATCGATTGAGATAAAAATAGGGCAATCAATGCAAACTTGTTCCATTTTTTCATAATAAAAATCCTTCTTACTTTTTTTAATATTTAAGAAAGCTTGCTAGCCATCTTTTCTAATCTCTGAAGATTAATTTCAGCCGGTTTAAAATCTGTTTTGATTTCTAAACTTTTAGACCATTCGTTCTTTGCTTTTAAATATAGACCTTGCTTAAAATAAATTCCACCTAAATTATTGTGTGCATGATAATTTAGAGGATCTGTTTTAAGGGCACGATCATAGAATAAAATCGCCTGTTCAAGTCTGTTTAAAAAAGAATGACAGTTAGCTATCTTCAAAAGAATGCGAGAGTTTTCAATGTTTTCTTCATCAAGCAATTGTTCGTATAAGACTAACGCAGATTGATATTCTTTGTTTTTATACTTCTCTTCAGCTTGCTCAAGTAAATGTTCGTTTTCGATCTTTAGTTTTTCGTAAACCGACAGGGATTTAGAAGGATTTGCCATTGATGCTTTTTCTATAGCTGCTTCTCGAATTGCCTCGTAAAGTAATGTTGCCTGCTGATTTTCTGGCTGAATGTTTAATGCCCTTTTAATCATGTTTTCAGCTCTAGAATAAACTCTAAGCCCATAGTAAATAGAAGCAAGGTTCATTAGATTTAAGAAATGTTTTTGGTCTCTCAAGTATAATCTTTCTGCGATGTCAGCGGCTAAGTTTAATTTGCCGTAAACACGATAGGTGTTTGATAATGCATAGAGATATTCATTGTCACTTGGATTGAGAGTTAGGTATTGCTCAAAGCATTCGATAGCTTTTGGGAATTCTCCCTTTTGGAAATATACTTTTCCAAGTAATTTAAGCATATCTGGAAAATCGCTGTAATCCTTTAGAAAGTTTTCTACTTTTTTAATAGCTTCGTCTGCATTGCCTTCTTCCATTAATTCAAGACCTGCAGAAACAGACTCTGTAACATCATAAGGAATTTCTTTTGGTGCCTCTGCTTCTACGTAAGCTTCATTGAATGATATGCGTAAGAGCGAAAAGTCATCCATGAGGGCACCGGTTTGTTTTACTCTCTGCGCGATTAATGGGAGTTTTCCTTCCCCTTCTTCAACTCTTAATAGAAATTGTTGTTCATCTTCCTGGATAAATTCAGTTCCATCTTGGTTATGTAAAATTAAATCATCACGACCATCAGATCCAGTAATTACTACATCTCCTGGCATAAGTTGAAACATTCTAACATACAAATGATCTTCTTGTTCAGGAGTTCCAATTTTTCTTAAAGCTAATTCTTGTTCTAAGAAAGAGGCTTTTCCATCTCGATATAAGACAGTCCATGGATGCTCGGCGTTAATATAATACAATAGTCCGGTTGAATTGTCTATAAGTCCAAGGCAAATCGAAATATACATGGATCCTTCAAAAGACAAAAACACATTATGTAAATCCAGGAATCTTTCTTTTAACCAAATTTCAGGGTAAGTGTTTTGAAATTTCTCAATTTTAGAGCGGATTAAGCCTGCATTAAAGACTACTCCTAAAACAAGTGCACCACCGGCTCCTTGAATCGATTTTCCCATCGCATCCCCATTAATGAACACTGTGTATTCTTTTCCGTTAAGAGTAATGGTATCGGTGATACAAATATCTCCTCCGATTTGCGCATTCCATTTACGAAAGGAGAATTTCTTTTTTTGCTCAATAATGAATTCAGTTTTTACTTTAGAGCTATGATTGTTATTTGGTTGCAGTGGACTTAATAAAATCGAAGTTAAGTAATAATCTCCATCCTGCGCAATTTTAAGGGCTTGCACTTCTTGCAGTGTTCGATTTAATTCTTCTGTTCTTTGAGCAACTTTTAATTCGAGATTTTGAGTGAAGTCTTGAATTTGAGAAGTCATTTGATTAAAACTTTTAGCAAGTTGTCCTAATTCATCGCTACCGGATAATTTAATTCTATGATTTAAATCTCCTCCTCCAATTTTTTGAGCACCTTCCGAAAGTTTTTGAATTGGCTTAGAAAAGAAAATGGCTGCATAAGCAGCAATGATTATCCCGATTATAAAAAGAACTCCAGCAACGCCAATAATTGTTGTGCGGATTTGAACCACTGGCTCATATACTTTTTTCTTATCAAATTCAAATACGGCAGTTCCTCCGCGTAATTCTTTTTTATTTTCATCTAAAATAAAAATAGGATAAGAAAAGCGAAGAATAGTAGGACTTCCTGAAGTTGAAACTTCTTTCATTTCTAATTTTTTGAGATTTCTAAAGTATTCTTTATCAGCTTCTGTAACAAGTTGCTCCACACGCTTTTCATGCAAGTCAGCTACATATTTTCCATCTACATTAATTACGTAAGATTCTAAAAGACCAGTAATGTTACTATCTTTTAATCTTTTAATGGATGTTCTAGTTGTATCATAGGTTTCATTCATTAAAAGTTCTTCAGTGGCAAGATTGGAAATATTTTGAGCCAGGTTGCTACAAACCTCAAAGGTTTTATTTAATACTACAGCTTGATTTCGATACAATACAATCAGGGACAGCGGGAGAACGCTGATTAAAACAACCCCACAGATTAAGATAATCATTTTAGTTCTTATCTTTACATTTCGATTAAAGTTTTCTAAAAATGCTAATTGGCTCATACATTCTTCTCTTTATTTTATAAGTTCAGAAACTATTCCGCATAAAATCTGGGTAATAATAAAAAGACAAAAAAATCTATTCTACTTTTATATAAATCATTTTGTCTTATTTAGAGTCGCGATATATTTTAGCATTAAAAGCCTAATTGCTTTTACTGTTTCAGAACACTTAATTACAAAACTCGCATTTCTTTCTTATTAAAGTCAACAAAAAATATTCACTAGTTACAATTTGTTATTTTTTTTTCATAATTTTCATATTTAGAAAGTTAAAAGCACAAAGTAAATAATTATTTTCCGAATTCGAGAGCGGGTAATTCTCCTTGCCCTCGTAGAAACGGAAGTAAGAGTTTTATCAAACAAAAAATTCCTACTGATGACTCAGAACCAATTCAGCTAGAGAGTTTATAAAATCAGGATAAACTCCATGCGCAGGAATTCTATAATACTCTTCTATTCCATTTGCATTTGCTATTTCTTTTAGTTGAACTCCGATTTCTTCTAAGGTTTCTAAATGATCGCTTACAAAGCTAATTGGAAATACTGCGATTCTTTTATATCCATCCTTCCCGAGTTTTTGAAGCATATCAATAGTATTTGGCTCTGTCCATTTAGAAGGTCCTACCCTACTCTGAAAGGATAAAAAGGATTTGCCTTTAAAGCCAGATTGCAGCAAGAGTTGATTTAAATTTTTTACATTCTCCTCAATTTCTTTTCTATAAATATCTCCTTTTTGGATGAGACGCATTGGAATTCCGTGTGCTGAATACAGAATTGTAATTTCTTCCCAGTCCTTGATACCAGTTTTAGTATCTAGATGCAGAAAGTCTTCTGCTTTGAGTTTGCCTTTAAAATAATCAAGGATAAGATTGTGAGTTGCCTCTAAAAATTTTGGATGAGAATGAAATGGGGCAATAAAACCTTTTCTATTTAGAGGACAAATAGAGCCAGCTTTGCTGCCGCAGTGGTTGCCGCAGGAGCCCATCTGTAAATTCGCCGGACATTGATTTGTTTGTGATTCAATTATTTTGGCAATGCTCATTGTTGTAGATCTTGAAAAATGTGGAAATAGAGGTAATATGATATTATCCGCAGATGGAATTAAATCTTCCTTTGGCAAATCCTTTAAATTTGGATATCCGCAAGCCATCGCAACTTGAACCTTCCAATCCTTGCCGGTTTTTTCTTTTAATTTTTTTGAAAGGGATGCTGCTTGCTTTTCGGTTTCTTCCACTAAGGGAGACCCTCCACCAAAGCCCATCGACGCATAGGTGTGCGCAACTTTCGGTGCACGTTTTCGAGCAATAAATCGTGCTAAGCGAATTCTTAGAAATTCAGGAAGTGGTAAATCAAAAACAAGTGGATCGCAAAATAAATCCAATAAAAATTTTTCAATTTCTTCTGTCTTTCTAGGACCGCCGAGGTTTATCAAAGTTACTTTCATAATTATACTTAGAAATTTGAGCGACCAATAAGTAAATAAAAAGATTACCATGCATTATGTTGCGACCCTAGGAAGCAACATTGAGTTTAGCGCTGGTGGCGAATACTTGGAGCGAAGGGAGGGATGAACACGGATAATAGACAAGGATTATACAGTCATTTCGAACAGCTTCATGGTGAGAAATCTACCTTGCTTAGTAGTATCGTTTTAAGGTTGATAGACCTCTCACGATGAAGCTGTTCGAGGTGACTGGGGTAGTAGCATTCGTCTTGTAATCAGTTACTTATACAGGCACATAAATATTGGCGCCCTTCTCTTTAAATTCCTCTGCCTTGTTTTGCATCCCCTTCTCTAACGCATCCTGCTCAGAGTAACCGTTTTTTTCGGCAAATTCTCTTACATCCTGTGTTAATTTCATAGAGCAAAAATGCGGACCACACATAGAGCAAAAATGAGCTTCTTTCATTCTTTCTTGCGGAAGTGTTTCATCGTGAAATTTTCTAGCGGTTTCCGGGTCGAGAGATAAGTTAAATTGATCTTCCCATCTAAATTCAAACCTTGCCTTACTTAAAAGATCATCTCTCAGTCTAGCACCGGGATGTCCTTTTGCAAGATCCGCAGCATGAGCTGCAATTTTATAAGTAATTACTCCCGTTTTCACATCTTCCTTGTTTGGTAATCCCAAATGTTCTTTGGGTGTCACATAACAAAGCATAGCCGTTCCCATCCATCCAATCATGGCAGCACCAATTCCAGAAGTAATATGGTCATAACCAGGTGCAATATCTGTCACTAGAGGACCTAAGGTATAAAAAGGTGCTTCATGGCAAATTTCTAACTGCTTGTCCATATTTTCCTTAATCAAATGCATTGGGACATGACCGGGACCTTCTATCATCACTTGAACATCATGCTTCCATGCAATTTTAGTAAGTTCGCCTAATGTCTGTAATTCGCCAAATTGAGCTTCATCATTTGCATCAGCAGTGCATCCAGGTCGAAGTCCATCTCCCAAAGAAAAAGAAACATCATACTTTTTCATTACTTCGCAGATTCTCTCAAAATTGGTGTATAGGAAATTTTCTTTGTGATGCGCCAAACACCATTTAGCCATAATAGAACCACCGCGGGAGACAATGCCTGTTATCCGCTTTGCTGTTAATGGGACATATTTCAGAAGGACACCTGCATGGATTGTAAAATAATCTACCCCCTGCTCTGCTTGTTCGATTAAGGTTTCTATAAATAAATCAATCGTTAGATTTTCTGCTTTGCCGTGAACTTTTTCGAGAGCCTGGTAAATGGGAACTGTGCCAATTGGAACAGGAGAATTGCGAATAATCCATTCCCTGGTTTCGTGGATGTTTTTACCGGTAGAGAGATCCATTACAGTATCTGCTCCCCATTTGATTGACCATTTTAGTTTTTCTACTTCCTCTTCAATGGAAGATGAAATAGCTGAATTTCCAATATTGGCATTTATCTTAACAAGGAAATTTCTTCCAATAATCATTGGCTCTAGTTCAGGATGATTGATGTTAGCCGGAATGATTGCTCTACCACGAGCGATTTCACTTCTTACAAATTCAGGATCTATACCTTCTCGAAGTGCGACGAATTTCATCTCTTCTGTAATGATTCCCTTTTTAGCATAATGCATTTGGGTAACATTGGAATCACCTTTTTTTAAACGATCTTTTACCCACTCCGATCTTCTTTTGGGTAAGCCTTGATTTGGGTTAAATCCAGTTGGACCTTCTGTAGAATATAAACAGACCTCTTCTTTATTGGAGAGAATGATTTTTTTTGAAGGGATTTCGTGGTCTTTTAATTCAGGCTTTTCTTTGATTAGGTGGTCGATGGCTAGAGTTTTAAAATTTTCTGGTAACTGACTTTGGATTTGCATAGTCTCTTACTTCCTTTAGTTAAGTCCGTTAGCGAGGTATATACAAAATATCAGAAATAGTATAAATCCGTTTTCCTACGCTGGCATTATCCAGTTCAGGTAATTAGGGACTCTCTCAGAGTAAAAAATACCCACCCCTAACGGTTAAATCATTCGCTCTATTTTTTCTACAACTGTCAATTCATTTTTTACAACTTAAAATTATAACTAAAATCAAAGTTTACTTCTTTTGTATTGATATAACTTCTATAAGAGCCCAGATAATTAGAGAGGATGTCATTTTCATAGAGTCCTCCTCGCGTCGTGAATCCACCAATGGTAAAGTGACGGTGTCCAGTTATTCCAATTTTTAATAAAGAAGAATCACTCAGTATATAACTGGTTTCTATTCTTGCTAAAAAACCAGGTCCTGAAGTATAAGCTAAAAAATTAAGTGCTCTTTGAATATGAAAGTCTCGAGTTTTAATAAAAGCATATAGTATATGAACCGAGGGCTCTATTTTGAAATCTCCAAAAGAAAATATATAACCACCTCCGATTGGAATTTCTGTAAAGGAGTAAGAATAAGAAAGTCCTGCACCAATAGGGCCGTAAAAAACTGGTCTGGAGTTAACAAATTGCATTACATCATAAACATAAAGTTTTGCATAAGAATAGCGAAGTCCGGCAGATAAAAAATAACCAGAACCCGATCCCCAGGGATTTGGAGAAGCATCTCCAAAATGATATCGAAAGAATCCCTCTGCATTGTATTCAGAAATTGTAGATCTCCCTTTTCCATCTGCAAAATTTGTAGTTCCAGTATACGTATAAGCTGTATCGTGTAAAATACCTTGACCCGGTGAAAATTTTGAGCCTTTTTCAGTGGAAGTATTATTTAAAAAGAAGTCTTCATCTCTTGTTCCGCCTGAATTTTGATACCATCCATTTGTAAGAAATTTACCTCGAATCGAAAATCTATTTTGAAAATAGCCGCCCTCTAGACCACCCAGGTTGAAGTTACGTTGGTAAGTGATTCTTGAGCCCCCCCGTATTCCTGAAAGATTTGGATATTTATTGCCAGTTTCAAAAATATGCTCTCCTTCGTTACGGGAGCCTATAATGCCAATATACCCATCAGCAAAAATTGAATGAGCCAGGAAAATTAAGATTAAAAAAAGAAGATTTTGTGGATTCACTAAACCATGAACTCCCTGTCTGAGATAATTGTAAATAAAAGAATCCAAAACCTATAAATCCGGATTCCCTTCTTAGACAGAAATAAATGCCGCACCGTGAAATGATTTCACCCCGGAAACGAAAAAGATTCTATTTAAGTTAATCGTTTTTGCTTTCAGGAAATAACGTCGATTATAAATTTAGGAAATATGAATAGAAAACAAAAACAAGAATTGGAACTTAGTAAAGAAGAAGCGGCTGATTTGTTTCAGATTTCTCTGGCAGAGTTTTTGAAAAAAGTCAAAGAATTAAAAATTCCCAGCTCAAAGAATGGAAAATACAAAGAGGAAGTCCTGGAAAAATACTTCCAAAAGCCTACCGTTCATTCTGATATATCTAAGATTATTGCTATTTCCAATCAAAAAGGTGGCGAAGGAAAAACTACCATATCATTGTTTTTATCTGAAGCATTATCTTATGAATCAAAAGTCTTATTAGTAGATTGGGATCCCCAGGCAAATGCAACCCGCCTATTTGTGAATGATCCAGAGAGAACTGTATTTGATTGTTTGGGGTATAGAAAAAATCAAAAATTTTCAGTAGAGACCGTAATCATACAAGTAAATTCAAATTTACATTTACTTCCTTCTTCTCTTTCCCTGGCAAATTTTACAACGGCATTTGAGAGAGATGATTTTGAATTATTAAAGGATGCCCTGTTGCCGATTCTTTCTTCGTATGATTTTATCATTATCGATTGTCCACCTTCCTTAGGGTTGGGTCTAGAGAATGCACTCATTGCAGCTGATTATATAATTGTTCCTGTTCAAACCAGGGCGTTCAGTGTCCAGGGATTAAAAGATTTGCATGAGACGATTCAGAAGATTCAACAAAAAGCAAATCCGAAGTTAAAGCTACTCGGAGCAATTTTTAATCAGTATGAAGGAAACCGCGCACTCTCCGGACTTTCTGAAACTGTTAAAAAATACTTTCCTGTTTTTAAAACAAACATTTATAGAAAAGAAAGCATTCCCCAGGCACAGGCAAAACGTAAGATGCTAAAAGCCTGTGACAAAGAAACCTACCAATCATTTTTAGAGTTAGCGAAAGAAGTAAGGAGTAAAATAAATGTCAAAGAGAAATGATTTTTCTACTTTAGATTTAATTTCCGCTTATGAAGGAAAAAATAAATCAACCGAAACATTAAGCCTAAAAGATATTGAGCCGAGTCCTAATCAGCCAAGACAATTTGGAAAAAACAATGTAGATGATTTAGTAGATTCAATGAAACGCATGGGTCTAATTGAACCGATTGTAGTTAGAAAAAATAATTCTAAATATATGATTGTGGCAGGTGAGAGAAGATTTCATGCAGCAGAAAGACTTGGCTGGAAAGAAATACCGGCAATCATTACAGAAGCCAATCCCGAGTTGTGTTATGAAATGGCACTTGCGGAAAATGAAAAACGAAAAAGTCTAAATCCCTGGGAAGTAGGAAGGGCGATACAGTATCTAAGAAAAGAAAGAAAAAAAACCGCCTTAGAAGTGAGTGAGATTCTTGGATACACGGAAAGGTATGTAAAGCAATTAAGTTCCATTGCTAGATTAGAACAAAAACAAGTAGCTGAGTTTTTGAGCCAGGGCAATGAACCTTCTGTAAAAAACCTGGAAAGATTACTAAAACAAAAAGAGGGTAGGGGGGATGAAATGATTTCACCCTCTATAAAAAAAGAAAAGCTTTTTATTAACTTAAAGGGGATAAGTGCAAAGCAAAAAGATGCATTTATAAGAGAAATCAAGCCGATAGCCAAAAAATACGGCATAGAGATTTAGTTGCATGACAGAAGGGGATAATAATAATTATCCTCTATGATGCTTTCCTGTTAACTCTAATCCTTTTAAATAAATTCTCTAACTTGATTCCAAATGCTTTCAAGTTCAGGACTGTATAGAAAAAAAGTAAAGTTCTCGCAAAGTCGCAAAGTCGCTAAGGGTTTTCAAAATGTTAAATACCCTTGGTTTTATTAATCACTCTTAATAGTTTTTTAAGATAATTAAAACTCAACTCAATGTCGTTTCCGTTGGTCACTCCATAATGCCTTAGCGACTTTGCGGCTTCAACTCAATGTTTCTCTCTGATGGTCGAAACATAATGAGAAACTATAAGTTCTACCAAATGCCTTTAATTTTAGATTCTGAATAATATTTTACTTGTAAAATAAAAGAATATCTGAAACCTATTCGATTTCTTTGGGTAGGCTCTTAAATGATTACAATAAATTCTAAAAAATATGCTTTTACTGATTTTGTTCAGGTTCTAAATCAAATTGAAACCTTAGAAAACACTAAGTTTGTAGAAACAACGGGCAACTGGTCCTACTATCAAATTCTAAAACACTGCTCGGATCATATTCAATATTCCATGCATGGATTTCCTTATATTTATACTCCTTTTTTACGAAAGACTGTAGGAAGATATCTTCTCTCCAAAATTCTTGAGAGAGGATTTATGTTGCCCGATGGGTATAATGGTCAAGAGATAACGACCCGCGTAGAAGGGGATGATAGAGAAGCACTTTCCGAATTAAAAGCATCAATTTATTCTTTTCGCAGGTTTAATAAGGAATTTGCAGTTCACCCTCTTTATGATGTAATGGATAAGCCTACCTGGGAAAAATTTCATTCTATTCATATTGCCAATCATCTTAGCTTTGTAGAAATATTTCCATTGGAGCTGGAATTAGAAGAATTTGCAGAAGAGACTTTTTTTAAAGTAAATGATTTAGTGGATTCTTCCCGGTTTCTTTCCATTAGTAAGTTGGAAGAACAAGATGGAATGATGACAAAACGAAAGAATAAATCCAAAACCAAAATCAAGTCAGTCATCCAAAAAAGAAAAAGATAAGTTTTTTTGAAAGACGGTCTTAAATAAAAAAATCTTTCCGAAAGCAGAGGGTTTGAAAAACTTCCTAAAAAAAGGAGTTATCTTTTGAAAATTGCGATCGTTTGTGGTAGTCATAGAAAAGATTCTGAATCTTTTAAGGTTAGTTCGTATTTGGCGAACTTAATTCAAGCCGAAAAGAAAGAAACTTACATTCTCAACCTTGGAACTGCGGGAATTCCTCTCTGGGAAGAATCCATTTGGTCTGGTGATGAAGAATGGAAAAAATTATGGACTCCTTATTCGGAAGAACTCAAATCTTCTGATGGGATCATAATAGTTTCCCCTGAATACGGTGGAATGGCTGCACCCGCTTTGAAAAATTTCTTCTTACTTTGCTCGAAACAGGAATTAGCACATAAGCCTGGTTTAATAGTTACCGTATCAGCCTCCCGCGGAGGAGCGTATCCTGTATCCGAGCTACGAGCTAGTGGCTACAAGAACACTCAGATTTGTTATATTCCCGAGCATATTATTGTTCGTAACGCAAAACAGGTATTAAACCCGAATCCCGAGAACCCCCTCGACGAAGATATTTATCTTCGCAAAAGAATTCCCTATGCACTTAATCTTTTGTATTCTTACACAGAAGCTTTAGCCCAGGTTCGTAATTCTGGAATTCCAGATTACAAAGCATTCGGAAATGGAATGTAGAAGAATTGAAGATTACCACCGATGAACACCGAGAGCACCGATATATCAATTATAGAAAGTTCATTTTTGGGTTATTTATATTACATATTAGTTTAATATTAGAGCTAGGCTGTAAAAAGCCGGAAGAGGTTAATGAAGATAAGCCGATTGAGAAGATTCAAAATGTAAATTATATTTTAAATCCAAATGGCATGGTTTTTTATCAAAAAGCAGATTTACAATCTAATAAAGTTTTTGTTCCAAGAGGGGAGAGTGTAGAATTGTATGAGGAAAGTTCATTTCAATTAGAAGAAACGCATTGGACAAAAGTAAGGTATAAAGGAGAAGAATTGTTCTATACTGATTCTAATGTAAGCGATTCGGATTTTATTCAAATGAGAAATATAGATTTTGAGCAAGGATATTCAGCGAAATTTGGAATCGTGCAGAAACCGGATACTTATTTGTATGAGTTGCCTTTTGCTGATTCCAAGAAAATGGAAAAATTAGAACTTTTCTCTTTATTAGTAATTCAGAACAAGGGTCCTTCTCAATTTAGTAAAGATGGTGATACAGAATTATGGGATGAGCCGGCATGGTTAGAAGTAAAAACAAAATCAAATAAGATTGGATTTATTTATGATGGAGTTGCAAGGTATAGTGAGGAGGAAGAGGCTCAATCTGTAGCAAAGAGTCAAGGAATATTGGAAAGAGGGTTTATGCAGATTAGCCCTAAGAGTAAAATTGAACGAGGAAAAGAATCGGAGTGCGATATTCGTATACTAAAAAAAGAAGAATTTATTCCAGTCAAATATTCAAACCTTACCGATGGAAAACGGAATTATCATTTTGACTTCTACTTGAAGACTAAGAAAGAATTACGTAAGCTGTATGATTATAATAAACTAACCGAAAAACTGGTCGATGTGGTCGGATGGAGATGGAACTCTGAGCATTGTACTGGTTTTATCGCAGAAGACCAAGGAGTATATTTTTCAAATCGACAGTATACAAAATATACTTTTGAAAATACTAAATACAAAGGAGATGTTAAACCTTTAGAAATTCTTTACAAGAAAGTATCTGAAGAAAATCAAGGGTTTGACTTCAAAAATTTTCAATTCAAGCCTATTTCAATAAGTAAAGGTGGGGTTTCCTATTATAAAGCAATGTTATATGAAGATTATGAAAGACCAGAAAAGAGAGAAGGACACGAATCTAGGTATTACATCTTTAAAAAAGTAGACGGCAATTACGAATTAGTTTCAGACAGTATAGAACCATCTTCGTTGGTTGACTTTGTTGATTTAGATAAAGATGGAGTCCAAGAAATGATTGTTAGTTTGACTTATAGAGTAACAGAATACAAATCAATTTATGCGTTACAAGATGGGTTTTACCATGTAATCCCGCAAATGAGCGATCATGAAAATAGTTTTATAATAAAAGGTCATCGAATATATTATATAGGACGAAAAACGGATGAGAATGGTAAGCATGGTAAAGCCGTTGAAATAGAATACAAATATTCGAAAGGTCAATTGACTCCTAAGTGATTTACTTATTTAGGAAGTTTTTACGCGAATATCAACATGAATAGAATGTTTAAAATAATAATAAACCTATCGTATCTTTTATCGGTGCTCTCGGTGTTCATCGGTGGTAATCTTTTTCCACAAACTCAAACCGGAGTAGGGGAGGGGGTTCAAAACAGGAAGGAATTTGTAAAATTACAAGAGTCCGCTCAGGTGAAAATACTTTTGAAATACGCAAGCACCGATAACTTCATGAAAGAAAATCTCTATGGAGAGTTTAATACTTGTTATCTGCATAAAGAAGCTTTTGAAAAATTTCAAAAAGCAGTAGAATTACTAAAAGAGTCAAAGACAGGGCGAAAGTTTATTTTATTCGATTGTCTACGTCCCCGGTCTATTCAATACAAACTCTGGGAAAAAGTAAAAGGAAATGCAAAAGAGCCTTATGTTGCAAATCCAGAGAAAGGCTCCATTCATAATTTTGGATTTGCACTTGATCTATCCTTATTAGAGGAAGATGGAAAGGAATTGGATATGGGAACATCCTTTGATGACTTTTCCCAATTATCCGAGCCTGACTTAGAAGAAGAATTTTATAAAAAAGGAAAACTCAGTCCTTCTCAATTCGCAAACCGCAAATTTCTAAGAAATATCCTTTTACAGGCTGGATTTGAACAGAGACCAAACGAATGGTGGCATTTTGATGCCTTATCTTCTAAAATTGTAAAAAAAAGATATAAAATGATAGAATAACAATTTCTTGTCTCAGTAAGCACTATCTAACTAATAGTATTTTAGATTATAATATAAAAATAGGAAGAACAATGGCAGATATAACATTAAAAGGCAATACAATTCACACAGTAGGAAATCTCCCAAAAGTTGGAGACACCGCACCCAATTTTACTCTCACCAAAACTGATATGAGTGATGTAACTAACAAAGATTTTGCTGGAAAAAAAATCGTATTAAATATTTTTCCAAGCATAGACACTCCTGTTTGTGCAACTTCTGTTCGTAAATTCAATGCAGAAGCAAGTAAATTTCCTAATACCGTAGTTCTTTGCGTATCTACAGATATGCCTTTCGCTTTAAATAGATTTTGTGGGGCAGAGGGACTAAAGGATGTTATCCCCGTATCTGAACTTCGTAAAAGAGAATTCGGTGAAAACTATGGAGTTCGAATCTCTGATGGTCCACTAGCCGGTGTATTTTCCCGTGCAGTAGTCATCGTAGATGAAAGCGGCAAAGTCGTATATACCGAACAAGTTCCTGAAATTGCACAAGAGCCAAATTACGCGAATGCGCTAGAGAAACTTGCTTAAATTGTTTTATTTGTCACCCCATTATGTTGCGACCCTCGGAAGCAACGCTTACGCTATTGAGTTTCGTTTTCTGTCGGGGGTCTCAATAAAGTTTTATGGGGTTGTGTAAAAACAGAGAAAATATCTCTCACAGAGCACACAGAGGTCACAAAGAGTATTGATTTTATTGATTCTTTTCTCTGTGCTCTCAGTGCGCTCTGTGAGAAATTCATGCTTTTACACACCCCGTAATCTCAATTTTGCAATCATTGTTTAATCCAGAGATTTAATTCGCCGGAGCCGATTTTTTTGGTTTCTTCGCAATAGTAATCGTTTGGCATATCACCACCGAACCCGTGATAGGTCACAACCCGGGTATTCATTTTACAATTTCTCAATTGTGCTGTAACCATTGCGGTATAACGGGAAAAATGCTCTCGATTGAGAGGAATTGCATTGTCTATCAGATTATAATTTGCTACATTCTCATAGAATGGATTGTATAAATAAAAAGAATCAAACTTTGTCCAGTTTAATTCGGTCATGTCTCCCAGGAGAAAATCAACATTATCCACTTGTAATTTTTCCTTTTTGCGAATTGCTATTTCGTGTAGGTTTTGACGGATTTCTATACCGATAAAATGAACTGGACTGAGTAAAGATGCGACTAAGCAGAATTTGCCGCATCCAGATCCTACATCTAATATTCTTGTATTGTCTTTTGCGACTAGCATTCTAACTGCTTCTTTAGCTACACGAATAGGAGTCCAATGTGTTTTTGATAATTCCTGCATTTCCTGCGGGTAAATGGTAGAATCGAAAACAGAATCAGGAACATCCAGGTTGTTTTTAAAGTTTGAAATAATCTCCCTGATTTTTTCTTGCTGTCTGCGCTCTTTTTCCATTTTTAAACGTAAGGAATTTCTCATAGAGAGAGTAGAAATTTCTGAATCAAAGGAAACAAGATTTTTTTATTCTGATTTTCGAATTTAAATCTAGTCTTTTTTTAGTTGTTTCTAAAAACCAACTTTCATTAATAGAGTTGTTGAAAAATAGAACTGAGAAAGATGATTGGGACTGTGTAAAAACAAAGAAAATATTTCTCACAGAGCACACAAAGGTCACAGAGAGAATTGATTCTTTTCTCTGTGTTCTCAGTGCGCTCTGTGAGAAATTCATGCTTTTACACAACCCCAAGCTCGTTTATTCTCCAATTTTTCAACAACTCTAATTACTCTTTGGGAGAAATCGTAAAATGGAAATTACAATTACAAAAACTCCGGATTCTAATGACGAAGCCTTTTTATGGAGTCAACTAAGAGCTCATGGATTGGCACAACTTACTAATCCTGCAATGAAAGAAAAATTTACTTTTGGTATAATTGCCAGGGAAGAAGCGGAAATTATCGGGGGAATGCTTGGTGAAATGTATTACCAGGGCCTACATATTTCTCTTCTCTGGGTTAAGGAAGAATTACGCAAGACCGGACTTGGAACTACACTTATCACAAAAGCAGAAGAGCTAGCCCGTGAATCAAGTTGCACATTAATCTATCTCGATACCTTTAGCTTTCAAGCACCGAAATTTTATGAAAAATTAGGATTCCAAGTTTATGGAAAGATTGTAGATTTTCCAAAAGACTATACGCGCTACTATTTAGTAAAAAGATTATAGTATTTTTTTTTCTTGCATCTTAAATGGAAATAACTGAGCGTTTTTAAAATGGAAAGTTTAAAAATTGAAAGAACAAAAACTACTCCGCGCATAGACTTTGATGCAAAATTGCATACTCTATCCATGTCTGGAGATGTTTATCCCGAAAATGCAGAGAAGTTTTTTAGTCCAATTTTGGATTGGTTACAGAGATATCTTTCTAATTTACATCATAAATGCATTGTTTCTCTTTATCTGACTTATTTTAACACCGCTGCTTCCGGTCGCATCAGTGGAATGTTAGAGTTGCTCGAAAAATCTTATAAAAAAGGAAAAGACATTTCCATTCACTGGTATTTTGATCCAGACCATGAAGAAATGCAAGATGTAGCCGAAGAGTTCAGAGAAGGAATTACAATCCCATTTCAGATTATTGAGAAGAAACTTTAAATTATGAAACAATTAACTTTAACTATACTATTACTTTTTACTATATCAACTAACGCATTTGCAGACAAAAAAGAAGAGCCGAAGCCAAAAACTAAAATGGTATGCTGTGAATCTTTTGGATACGGAACAAAAATGAAAAAATGTTGCGAATCGTATCAAATGATGCCTCCCGAAAATTGCCAAGTGGAGGAGGGGACTGCTGGTGGCGGAATGCAGATTGTAGACAATTCCTTTTGTAAGAAAAATAAAACAAAATAAATCTGGTAATTCTCTTTTAAAATTTCTTTCGAAAGTTTAGGACTACTCCTAAACTTTTCATCATTTTTATTAAAATTTTTTTGCTCTTTGTCTTAGAAATAAAAAATTATTTGTAAGCGGCAAATCGCTATTTAATTTTAAGAAAAATATCTTTTCTAAGGGAAAACCATTAGAAAAAAAACTGAGACTAGCATGGAAAGAATTGACTGCATATCAGGGAGCAAAATATTAACTCTGTCAAAGGATATTTTTATGAGAGGGTAATAGAGATTATATGGCAATAGAAATTAATATTCCAGAAGACTCGGTTTTGATTTCTCGCACAGATACAAAGGGAATTATAACTTATGCAAGCCCTGATTTTGTAAGTATCAGTGGATATGAAGATGAAGAATTATTAAAGAAGCCACATAATATAATTCGTCATCCTGATATGCCTCCTCAGGTTTTTAAAGAAATGTGGTCTACAATAAAAAGCGGACATGTTTGGACTGGGATTGTCAAGAATCGCAGCAAGAACGGAGATTATTATTGGGTCGATGCTACTGTCACTCCAATCAAAGAGTCAAATCAGATAACTGGCTATGTATCAGTAAGAAAAAAGCCTTCTAGGAGAGACATTGCTCGTGCTGAATCTTTGTATGCTACAATAAGAAATTCGAGTAAAAAAAATTTCTTTGATAGGCTAAATGAAAAACCAAGTTTTCATTTAGGTAGATTAAGCATTTCTTTAATTGGTGTATTTCTTGTTTCTATTCTGTTTAATATGATTGGATTTTTTTTTTACCTCATCTAAACCTGCTCATTTATACAATTACAACCATTGGTGTTCTCATTTCGATAGTTGTTATCAGTGAAAGGTTTTCGGAATCTCATATATCAGAGATTACATCTATTCTGGGGAAATTTGCCAGCGGAGAATTTAGTCTTGATAAATATGATTTTAATACAGACAAGAAAAGTGTTAAATATAGCAATGTGGTTTTGGGGCTAAAGACTCTTATCCTTAGCCTTGGAGGAATACTATATATCGTAAAAAAAATGTCCACAAACCATATGACCTATTCCGACAAACTACAGAGTCTCTCTAGTGTATACACAAAGTTAAGCTCCGACCAAGCTTTCACTACAGAGCTTCAATCCAATTCGATTGCAGAAATTTCTACTAGCATGACTGAAATCAGTGATACCATTATTTTACAATCCGATAACCTCGAAGTTATAAAAAACAATATTACTGAAGTAAATCATTCCATGACTATGACTGCTCAACTCTTAGAGTCATTGAGTAGCCTCAATCAAAGAACTATTGACAAATACGAAGTAAGCTCTGAAAAAGTTACCAATGTTCTTTCTTCTATTCATGATATGAAATCGATTTCCGAAAAAATCGAGGCAATCATTGGAGTAATCGATGATATAGCGGATAAGACCAATTTGCTTTCCATTAACGCTTCGATTGAATCAGCAAGAGCAGGCAAACATGGAAAGGGCTTTGGCATTGTCGCAAAAGAAGTTTCTAATCTCGCAGAAGCGACTTCCGTAAATGTAAAAGATAGCACAATTCTGATAAAGACTTTTAGAAAGACGATTAAGGATGGAAGCACTCGTATTACAGAAGTCATAGATTTTTTCAATGAAGTCAAAGAATTAATTTTAGAATTGTCCAAGACAACAAATGAAATTATGGAAACAATGCTTTCCCAACTCGAAAAAATTATGGAAATACAATCCAATGTTGAGGAGGCTACCAAAAAAGCAGAGAACATAAAAGATTCTGTTGTCTATCAAAAAATCGAAATCTCTCACGTCTCTGAGTCTATCCAAAAATTAGTCAAAGAAAGCAAAGCTGTTTCTACAAAATCAAATGAACTCCTAGACATTTCTTCCGAAATTCACAAACCAGCTAAGTATTTAAAAGGACTAATGGAGCATTATAAGTTTTAATTTTTTTATTCTAAGGGATAAAATGGCTATGTTCGTATTATTTCAATTTTTTATTCGTGTTCTATCCTTCGCGGTTTTTGTGACGGGAACTTGCGGGTTACTTAATTATTTCTTTGATTGGCATTTATCTATAGAAGGGACCGAGGCACCGGCGGTATTGGATGGTTCTGCCATGTTGGTTTGTTTTTCTATAACGCTAATTATGTGGGCAGAGCTTGCGGCTAATAATCATTATATAGTGAAGTTCAAAAAGAAATGGTATACCACGACTTTGTATCTTTTAGCTTCCATTCTAATTTCTGCTATTCCGTCTTATCTAGTTTTTAAAGCAGATGAAAATTACACTAATCTCTACGATGCATTGGCTGAGAACGATGTAGCAGAATTTCAGAACAAGGAAAATATAAAAAAACTTTCTCAGAGAAACCTTGATCGATTATTCTCCGAGTCCATTCGTCATAATTCCCCTGAAATTGCTAAAATAATATCTGAATTTATGAAAGATGTAAATGGTGATCCAGATTACCCTTATTCGTTTTTAGCGGCTTACCTTTGTAATCCAAAAATCTTTGAAATTCTAATTCATATCAAAACAAATTTTTCGGTGAGAGATGCTTATATGGGTGGCACAGTTCTTCATTCGATTGTTACGGGTAATGGCAATACTCCCGATAAAAGCAAAGTGATTCGAATGTTAGTAGAACAAAAACAGATTGATATAAATGGAATTGATAATTTTCAAGCGACTCCCCTTATGAATGCAGTAGAGCGAGGCGAATACGAATTAGTCGAAACTCTTCTTTCTTTAAAAGCAGATTGGAGAAAAGTTGACCATGTAGGAAATCCTGTCTTAACGCGCGTTTGCGAAAAGTCTTCTGTATATCCTGAGGTCACAGAAGAAGACCGTATTCGCACAATTCAAGTATTAATAAAA